>UMCU01025059.1_pt1 | contig 18590 bp, 10 predicted proteins | sample 1964331 | NCBI WGS metagenome assembly UMCU01 (sample SAMEA4835978, study PRJEB28245) | human gut metagenome | biome: gut microbiome; material: fecal sample | place: Denmark | collected 2008
TCTTTGGGCGAGAACTCGGAGGTTGCTTCCTCTTTTACTGACAGTAGGATGGGGCTTCATTCTCTACGAACGGCTGGCGAATATACTCTCGGGTGAGCGAATAGTGAAGCTGCTTAGATACTGTTGAATTATGCGCATGAAACACAGAAATGAACTGCCACTGGGATGTAATATATCGTTGCTGTTCAAACGCAAGCTTGACACCACGCTGTCAAGCTATGCGCCAATAAATCAACTATTGTCAGATTACAGCCCCTGCCTCGTAGAGGCACTTTTAATGGGCTGTAATCGTTACTGGTCACACTGATGGTGTGAGCAGTAATGGGCAAGGAGAACCGCGCCACGGACGGCGCGGTTCGACGGTTTCGTCGGGCATAGAAAATCTAAAAGCATAATTCCTACAGTATCTTGGCAGTGTAGCGTAGCTCTCACGAGAGTGTATGCGTTAGCCGGTCACATGGAGTGAAGCCCCTCACGCTGTGCCAAAATACAGCCCAGGAGATTATTTCTTTGAAAAAATATGATTTAAATGCAATAAATCGGTTAAAATTTGGTTAAAATTGCTAAAAAAGGCGAAAAAAATTATACAGCAATGATACTATTGTACTAGAAAATAACTTGCATTATGCTTTGATTTATGGTACAATGAGCGCATACAAACCAAAGAGATGGTGATAGGGCACAGCTCTTTGCACAAAAACCATGTTATAATGAAAAGGAGAAAAGAACTATGGTAAAGAATGTATTTAAAAAGTTAGGAAAGAAACAGAAGAACAACAAAGGTTTCTCTCTCGTAGAGCTTATTGTTGTAATCGCCATCATGGCAGTGCTTGTAGGTGTACTTGCTCCACAGCTTATCAAGTATGTTGAGAAATCAAGAGAGGCTACAGATATTCAGAACTGTGATAGTATTGCAACAACATTAAAGACATATTATTCAGATAAAGAAGGTGCTCCAGATACCATTAAAGTTACAGTTTCAAAAGATGCTGATCCTGTGATTGATCCTACTGCACAAACTCCGTTAACGGATACTGGTTTGGAAACTACAAGGTTAAAGGGAACTAAGTGGACTGGTAATATTGTTATTACTTATACTAGTGCAACAGGAAAAATTACATATTCAGCATCATCTGATTATTATACTGCAACTGGAACAGACGATCAGATTAAACCGAAAAATTAATTTTTGAAGGGATAATTATTAAATGATACCAGAACTGATACCCATCTACAGCTTAATATTTGCATTCGGTATAGTTATAGGTAGCTTCCTAAATGTCTGTATCTATCGCATACCGCAGCATGAGACAGTGGTGACCGAAAGGTCCCACTGCATGAGATGCGGGTATCAGCTTGCGTGGTACGATATGGTGCCGGTTTTTAGCTGGCTGTTTCTTCGTGGCAGATGCCGCAAGTGCAAAGAACCGATATCACCTCAATACCCTATTATTGAGGCGTTAAACGGTATATTATACATAGTAGTTTTTGCAGTAAATGGACTTGAGCTTACGAGTATCATCTACTGCTTTCTCACATCTGCACTCATAGTTCTGAGTGTGATAGACTGGAGAACATATGAAATTCCATTCGGAATCAATATATTTATACTGGTACTTGGAATCCTGCATGTGTTTTTAGACCATGATAACTGGTCTGAATATGTGATAGGATTCTTTTGTGTCAGTTTATTTCTTGAACTCCTTCTTCTTGTAAGTGGAGGAAGAGCCATAGGCGGCGGAGACGTCAAGCTCATGGCATGTGCAGGTCTTGCGATAGGCTGGCAGAATATTACATTAGCATTTTTCTTAGGATGCATCATCGGTTCCGTGATACATCTGATTCGTATGAAAGTAACAAACGCAGGCAACAGGCTTGCGATGGGACCGTACTTGGCAGCCGGAATATTTATTTCGATGCTATGGGGTGAGAAAATGATATCGGCATATTTGACACTCGCAGGCTTTTGAAAAACGTGTTATAATATAGCGTACTTAGTATAAAACAGGTAGTACGACAAGCAGTGAGACAAAAGCAGAGAAGACATAGATATACCGAAATATATATATAGAATGTTTGTAACTGAACAGTTACGAATGTTTTACAGATGTATACAGTGTAAAACAAAGATAAACACGGAGGACTAGGTTATGGCAAATAGGGTACTCGGTATTGAAATAGGGGAGAACCTTACCAGAGTAGTTGAGATTGATTACAAAGCAAAAAATCCCAAGATTTACAATATGTTCGGCTTTCCGACACCACCGGGGATGATTGATGATGGAGTGGTACAGCCGGATGGGATGTTTCGTTCTATCTTATACAGTAAGCTGAAGGAAAAGAAGATTTCCACCAAAAAAGCTGTTTTTGTTTTAAATTCAGCGCGTATAGCAAGCAGAGATATTGAGCTTCCACTTGTTAAGGAAAAACAGCTTAAGGAAATGATTGCAATGAATGCATCAGATTATTTTCCGGTGGATTTGAGCCAGTACAAGCTGGTACATCAGATTATAGAGAAGATTGACAGACCGGAAGAAAAGAAATTACGTCTTTCGGTTATTGCTGTGCCTAATGATCTTATTTTGTCGTATGGTGCTCTTGCAGCTGATTGCAGGCTGCAACTTGTAGCACTTGACTATAGTGGAAATGCCATCAAGCAGCTCATGAGAAGAGAGATTCCCGGAGATGTGAAGGTGACTGTCAAGGTGGATGAGGTTTCTACCACACTGACTGTAATGGATGGAAGCATGGTAAAGCTGCAGCGCAATGTCAACCATGGACTTGCTGATGCTATTGAGGCGATTCAGGATAGTGAGCTTTTTGGAGAGTATCTGTCATTTACCGATGCAGTTGATGTGGCACGCAGAAAGACCTGCCTTGCAATAAAGCCTGATGGTACAGTGCCGGATGAGCCTGCAGGCAGTGTAATGGATCCTATGGGGCATGAGATTGATTCGGAGCGTTTTAAGAAGCTTCGTCTGAATGTTTCATATGCACTTTCCAATCTGATAAGCAGTCTTGGACGAGTAATAGACTACTATCAGTCGAGAAACTCAGATACTCCTATTGAGAGAATTTTCCTCATAGGCTTAGGTGCTGATTTCAGCGGACTTTCAAAGCTTTTGACCAATGAGCTCAATGTCAAGGTGGTTCCGCTCCAGCAGTTTGACGGCATACATGTGGCAAAGAGCATAAACCTCGCAGAGGCAAAGCTGGCAGAGTATTTCAACTGTGTCGGATGTTCATTGAGCCCGCTTGATATACTTGACAGTAAGAAAAACAAGGGAATCGGTGCTCCGATTATGGCAGGAACAGCTGCAGGTGCTATGACACCCGGCGGTGCACAGGCAGGTATGCAGGGAAAACCACCTGTCGGTCCTGATGGGAAGCCTCTTCCCGTACCGGCAGGGGAGGAAGCAGAAAAGCCTGTTTCTTTTGCGGTGCAGCTTCTCATTTTTGGATTGTGTGTGGTAGTTGCAGTTGGTATCACGGCATACAGCATTTTTTCAAATCTTGTTTTAACTTCAGACAATATGACGCTTAAAGCACGTGTTTCTGATTTATCATATGCACAGAATATATATGATGTGTACAACCAGACCAAGAAGGACTATGACTGGACTAAGCTTCTTGAGAGCGCCTCATCCAACAAGAATGATGAGATAACGGGCTTCGTGGATGAGCTGGAGCAGAAGCTTCCGTCAGAGGCCAAGCTTGTGAACATGTCTGTTACGACTGATGGTGTTTCGATGACCATAAAGACGGGCAGCAAGGATATAGCAGCTGATGTGATTGCACAGCTTCGTACATTTGAGAGTATCATGGTATCCAATGTGTCAACCATCACAGAGGAGGTTGATGAGACCGGTGCTTCAAAGGTTCAGTTCACAGTAGATTGCACATATGTAAAGGCAGACGACAGTGCTGCTTCTGAATCGGCGGATGGCACGGGCAGTGAGTCAGCTGATACCTCAGAGGATGCGTCATCGCAGGCACAGACGGATAGTAATTCATCATCAGATACAGACAGTACAAATAAGTAGGGGGTGTTAGGATGTCAACGAGAGATAAAAAGTTACTTATTATATTAGCGGGTGTTGCCATTTTAGCACTGACATATTTTTTGATTTTTATTCCACAGTCCAATAAGAGGGATTCACTCAAGAGCGAAAACATGAATCTGAAATCACAGTACAATCAGCTTTCAGCACTTGCGGCAAAGGCGGATGACTACACAGAGAAGACAAAGGATATGTCTGATGCCATGCAGCAGGTATATGACAATTTCCCTTCATATTTACAGATAGAAAACGGCATCATGGATGCGGTTGCTATCGAGAAATCTACCAATACAAATATTACAGAGCTTACAGTCGGCTCACCGACAGCTATTGATGTGAATAATCCGACCGGTGAAGCCGGTACAGATTCTTCGTCAGGAAGCAGTTCAGACAGCAGTACCACGGATAGCAGTAATGCAGACAGTTCGCAGAGCTCTCAGACCGCTGATGGCAACAGCTCTCAGTCACAGACAGGCGACGGCAGTGCAGCTGATGGCAGTACATCAACAGGCTCTGCAAAGTCTACGGTTACAGGTTATCAGCTTTATGATGTCAGCACAGTTATGGCATTCAAGACAGAGTATCATGGGCTTAAGGCTATGCTTGGAGAGGTGATTGGTTCATCACAGAAGAAAACTATCAGCACGCTCAACGTGAGCTTTGATGATTCGACAGGCAAGCTGACAGGTGAGATGCTTGTGGATTCATATTTCCTGTATGGACTTGATAAGCCATATGAGGCACCATACATACCTGCAGTACCACATGGTACAAATAATCTGTTTGGTACAACAAACTAACTGATTATTATAATATTAGGTTATTAGATTAGCGGGTTATTGAGACCGTAAGTGATAAATATCAAATGTTAGATTATTGAGTTATGAGATAACAAAATACAAGAGGGGAGGAAGCAGATTTGAGAAAGCTAAAAAACGATGATCGAGGAGTAACACTTGTGGAGATTATTGTGTCGATTGCTATTCTCGCAATAATCGTGCTTCCTTTTTTGAATGCATTTGTCACAGCTACAAAGACCAATGTAAAGGCTAAAAACGAGATGAATGCTACACATCTGGCGACAAACATTATGGAGGGTATTGAAAAGAACTCCATGAAGACACTGGCATATCAGTTTAACTATCCGTCGGAGGGCTTTGATGTGGCGGACGGTTTTAATATATCAGATGGAAGCAGTGCATGTGAGCTTCTTAAGAAGTCGGGTAAGTTTGATAATGTAAAGAGGCTTGAGGATATCAGTGCTGAGATTGTAAACAAGGACGATGTCATCACTAGCTGTATCCACAAGACTGATGCATCAGCCAAAATAAGCGATACATCGCTTTGGAATTTCAGGGAGTCGGATGCGCACAAGTATTATTTCTATATGTCTGGTGTGCAGTCAGGCACAAAGAAATACAATGCTCTTGTGACAGTGGATGCAAAATCGGACGCAGAGTCGGACAATAAGGTTAAAAAGTACAACATGGACGAGGTAGCGGATATGTCGGCCATGGATGCAAATTTTGACTGCATGAGTGCAGACAAGTATTCTGCTACAAATATTATATATGCATTTAATAATATGCCTGGTGTAGGCGGCATCACTCAGCAGGATATCAAAAGAACTATCACCATAGATATAGAAAAGTATGGAGCTTCGAGTAATAAGGCTACCAAGGTTACGGTGTCGTATTCGTATTCTATCAATAAGAATGGAGTAAGAAAGACTTTTCCGGATCCGAATAGTGCACTGAAGGATGATTATACCATGGTGATTTACGACAATTCTTCTGATACCGTGAACCATAATCTGAGAAATGTTTATCTGTTTTACAATCCATGGTACACATCTACAGGAACACTTTACAATACCTGCAACGATGTCATTATAATCAATAATAAGGACAAGCTGGACTGCACGGTAAACATTGTAAAGCAAAAGACTATATCGGATCAGTCAGAGTTGAGCACGAAGGAGAGTACATATAAGACATATGTGAAGGTAAGTGAGCCGGGAAATCGTACAGGTCATGCTTATACTCATATAGCCACCAATCTGAATGTAAATATGGGAGCACCGGATAATCCACTACAGCCCGATCAAGCTATATATGGCTTTAATAACAATGTAATTCAGAATGATGTAAAGGCAATTGTCGATATAAAGAATCTGACAAAAAGCAAGACATCTGAAAGGCTGTATGATGTGAAGGTGGCTGTATACGAGAGCAAGGCTTCACTGGATGATATATTTAATGATAAAGACCCGGTTGTTACGATGACCGGAAGCATGGGGTATTAATTATGAAGCGTAACGATAACCGTGGTGCTTCCTTTGTGATGGTTGTAGTTGCAATGGCTATAGTGGCTGTTTTAGCTGTGACTGTGCTGTGGATAGCGCTTATGAACCTCCAGATGAAGGTGACGGACGAAAAAAATACAGACAACTTTTACTCGGCAGAGGGTGTGCTGGATCAGATATGTACCGGTCTGCAGGGAGATATTTCCAAGGCTTACTCAGCAGGATATACAAAGGTTATGGAGAATTACTCTGACAGCAGCATAAATGAGGCCGGCAGACAGAGTATATTTGCGCAGGAGTATTTAAAGAGCTTAAAGGGAAGTCTTGAGTCTGACAATACCGGTATGCACTATAAAACTGAAAAGCTTAAAGACTATGTGGATAGTAAGCTCACAGACGAAAACTCAAAGCCACACGCTGTGGTCAAGGCGGTAAATGCCGATGAAAATGGAAATGGACTGCTCAAGGTATACAACAGCCGCGCAGTCATTAATGGCATCAGGGTAGAGTATACCGATGAAAAGGGATTTAAATCAATAATAGAGACAGACATTTCTCTGGGAGTTCCATCCATGAGCTTTACAGCATCGGGAGGAGTTCCGGAGCTTTTTACATATTCTCTTGTTGGAAATGAAGGACTGGATATTATATCAGGACTTAATAAAGTAAATCTATCCGGTAATCTCTACGCTGGCTGTGAAAATGCGGCAGGTACAGGAACTTCTACTACGAGTGTTACCATTCCAAACAATGCTACACTTGATGTAAAGGATACCAGCTATATGATTGCAGAGGGCGATATAGAGGTGGGAGACTTTGCCGGAAAAGATACTGGTACAATAAAAAAGAACATGGCGGGTGTACACAATAACAGTACACTTTCTGTTGATTCACAGTGTCAGCTGTGGACAAGCAACATAAATGTAAATGGTGCAGCAGTTAAGCTGGATGGCATGACATATGTGGCAGATGACATGACCTTAAATGGTACAGGCTCAAAGGTCACACTTGGAAAGAATAATAAGAATAACAATGCGAAGTACGTCGGCTTTGGCAATGGAGGCGCTGACAAGGAAAATCCTGTCGCAGGCGATAGCTCTGCTATTATCATAAACGGTAGGGAGGCATCTCTTGATATGTCAAATATCAGGGAGCTTATGTTGGCAGGAACCGCATATATCAATACACAGGCTATTGTAAACTCAAGTAGAGTGGGTACAGAAAACAGCAATGTGGGCATGGGTGAGTCAATCTCTGTAAAGGGTGACCAGATAGCATACCTTGTGCCGCCTGAGTGCATAGGCACAAGTGGAGATGGTGCGGATGCCAAATCACTTTACAACAAGAATCCCCTTTCCTATAAGGAGTACAAGGATATTACTGCAACCGGACAGGATCAGACAAAGTATACTGAAGTTAATGCTAATGTGGTCAGCACAAAGACAGGTAAGTCTCTCTCGGCATATCTGCCGGAGAAAAAGACAATCGACAACTGTATAAAGAAGGTCTTTGTTCCTTCTACTGATAATAGTGATGATGGACTTGTATACTATTATGTAAATCTGCCAACGAACAAGGCAGCTGAGTATTACAGAGACTATTTTGGCGCAGACAGTGACAAGCTCAATAGATACACTAAGTTCTATACTGACAGCATAAAGGTAAATGAGGCAGCAAGCATCTATACTGCCGGCAATTACAGCATCTACGATGGCAGCAATTTAAGCCTTTTGAAGGGCATAGCTGATGGTGTGGACATGGATGCACAGTCGGATGCTTTACAGCGCACGTATACTGCACTTAACTCAAAGCTTTTGACAAATTATGCGGATTTACCGACAAATGCAGCAAGTGTTTCGCTTTTTACAAATATAGTTAACAATACCAATTTGTTGAAAATAGTGCCAAATTCCGGTAATAAACATATATTTGAGACTGAGTATCAGGGAAAAAAATACCAGGCAATTGTCAAAAACGGTAACTACACCTATGATGCAAATGACAAATCACATAATGTGGATATAATTGTTGCTACGGGAGATGTGACACTGAATGCTGACTTTACAGGTACCATAGTTGCAAAGGGCAGGATAATTGTAAACAAAGACCAATGCGAGATTGATAATGGTACTCAGGAGGTATTTAAGGCATTGCTTCTTGAAAAGGTAAGTGATGCAGACGATGCACTGCACCTGTATGATGTGTTCATGGACGGTGCCAACTATCTGGGTAATGTTTCTTCTTTTTCAAATAAGAAAGAGGCAGATACAAAAATAGATTATGCTACGCTCATTACATACCAGAACTGGACCAAGGAGTAGAAAACAAGCGGCTTCTAAGGCGCAAAACAGCTGCGAAATATTTATATTTGACAAATTTTGACGATATATACAAGGGAGGAATCCAATATGTCTGTAAAAGAAAAAAAGAATAATGGTGGTTTCTCTCTGGTAGAGCTTATAGTAGTGATAGCGATATCTGTCGTACTCATAGGTGCGGCAACCATATCCATTCGCTCGGTCATGGGTGTTGAGGTGAAGCAGTGTGCCAGAAATATTGAATCGATAATTAATAAAACAAGAGTCACCACGATGGGAAAGGACAGCGCAGTTCTTGAGATATATAAGGATGCATCAGATGGTGCCTACTATTATAAGACAACCATAAATGGTACAGTATCTGCTCCGAGCAAAGTAGGAAAGAGCAGGATTGATGTTTACTATTCCATGAAGGATGATTATAGTGACAAGACACAATTGAACAGCTCAGACAAGATAATGCTTCAGTTTGACAGAAGCTCAGGTGCACAAAAGCCTGATGCCAATGGTAAGTACTGCAGCCGTATCTGGATTCAAAAAAACAGCACCGAGAAGGTTATCACGATATACAAGGAGACCGGTAAGGTGGTATGTGAGTAATTTACATAGTTTAATGATGAATATTTTATTTTGACGCAAGGCTGTTATAAGGTTGTATGATGAAATCGGAGAGGAAGATGAACCATGAAACTTTTAAGGCGCATGAACAAATCAAATAATAGGAAAAACAGTGGCTTTACACTTGTTGAGCTTGTCATTGTCATGGCGATAATGGGAATACTGGGTCTGGCTGTTGCAGGCTTTATCGGTACGAGCACGAAGCAGTATAAGTACGCTTCAAAGGACGTAGATTTACAGTATGAGGCACAGCTTACCATGAATCAGATAGGAGACCTGATAATTGATGCGCAAAAGGGTGTCAAGTATGAGCCTGCTACAGTGGCAGCGCCGGTGGAGGTGGCATCAGCAGCCCCTGAGGCCGGTTATATTGCAACTGCATCAGCGGAAGAAGCGTCATCCGAAGAAGCATCATCTGAGGAAACATCATCCGACAGCAAGCTGATTATCTACAACAAGGATTGTACATACAATATCATATACAGACCATCAGAGCACAAAATTTATCTGCGAAAGGATACACTGGATCCTGCAACAGGTGCGGTGAAGGCAGATGGTCAGGGCAAGGAATCTCTTATGGCAGAAAATGTCACAGGCTTTACCACTGATTTAAGCGAGGCAGAAAGCAAGAACTCTGTCGGAATTGTCGTGGACTTTAAGGCAGGGGACAAGAAGTATACTTCAAAGCAGAACTTTACCATGCGCAATAAGGTACCGACCGGGGCAGATGTGGAGTATGTGGCACCGTTAGAGCCTGAAGGAATAAGGATATATTACAAAGGCAAGGATGTAACCAACGGAACAGTATACTATGAGATGAAGAAAAATCAGAATAAATTAAAGTTTACTGATAAGATTCTGGGTGGAAAGTATGACTCAAATAATGTAACGTGGGATCATTCCGGAACCAAAAATGGTGGAAACTTTAATGCTAATGGTGATGTATATAATGTAGAACTTATGGATAATGAAACTACAGATCAATTTGTTATCACAGTAACATCCAAAGACGATACGTCATTGACGGCAAAGGTAACTGTAAACGTAGCACATCCAATCAATATTCTGCATTGTGATGCAGATAAGCATTTCAATTTAGGACAGACGCATCAATTGTTTATTGATGAAGGGGAGTTGAAAAATTCTTCATTAAATGGCAAATATCAGATTAAGGATTTTGTATGGCATATGGAGGTAGAAAGTGTCAGCTCAACAGGTGCAACCGAGCACAAGGGAGATATATCCTTTAGAATGGGCGATGATGGCAAGCTGATTTATGGCCCGGAGGGCAATGGTGAGCCTGATGGAATATTTAAGTTTAGTTCAAATGAGATTGCAGGAGAAACAGGAGCACAAGGTAAGCTAGATGATCCTAAATATAAGAACTATCTTAATTATTATATTTTAGGTTATAATAAAGAAATGCATATCACTCTCGGAAATGATTTTCTTACCGGAGAGAAATTAAATATCAGCGTCTGGCTTGGACTTGAGGATATGCCGGAGTTTAAGTCAAATACAATTACGTTTTACACATATTATGAAACAGAGTAGTTTTTTACAAAAGGAGCAATCGCAATGAGCAAATTAAGAAAAAAAATAGTGGTTCCAATATCGCTCACACTTACAGGATGTCTCGTTGTGGCAGCTTTTGTGCTGAATGACAGCCTAACAAAGGTCGATGCAAATGTAGCGTTCAATGGAATATCTGATATAGTCAGCTCACATGGCAAGGACAAGCCCTTCAATATAGTGGAGGTGGTGCCGGACAAGAAAATGGCATCCATCGGTTATCTGATTGACGGTCAGGAGCCTGACGATTGGTTTGGAACACTGTCAAAGATGTCTGACAAAGAGGGTGACGGTGTACAAAAAAGAGCTGACTATATGTCAGGTCTGAAAACAAAGCTTGCACCTATTACTACCGAGAAAAAGGATAATACAAAGCCTCTTTATTATGAGCAGTATGAGGAGAGCTACGTCAGTTTAGGCGAGGACTGGAGTGAGCTTGCCCTTGTAGATATGGACAGAATAAACAAGGGTACCACCGGTTATAAGATGACAAAGCAGGAGAAGGGTGACTACAAGTTCAACACTGATTACCAGCTTGCTGTAAATGAAGATGGACTGCCTACAGGTCATTACAGACAGAATGTTGACCATTATGTTTTCATGCAGGGCGAGGATGAGACAGAAGATGGCTCTGAATCTGTGGATACAGGTAGTACCGGTAATACAGGCAGTACAGGAAGTACCGCAGATGGCTCTAATACAGAGACTGAAAATGGCAATCAAATTAAGGCACCCGGAAAAAGAGGCTACTACAGTGTTGCATTTACTGCAGTCGAATTGCCGGATGGCATGACAAATATCCAGTATCTGGTAGAGACTGATAATTCACAGAAAGCTGATGGAAATACAGACAGCGGTACAGATGGTAATATCGATAGCAGCACAGACAATACGACAGATACAGGCACAGCAGATGACACATCAGACAAGCATGTGGTTTATTCTATAAAGAGCGCATATGCCATTGGTTCTGCTGAGGGCATGCAAAACATAGCAAAATATGACCCAAAGGCATATATTTACAGAAAAGACAATTCAGATATCACATCACCATATGAATTTGTTGCAAGAGCTGACCGGATGGCAAGTCTGCCTGATGGCAGTAAGCCGGATTATGAGAAGTATACATACTGCACGGTTGAGATGGAGTATGTGCCTGCAGGTAAAATCACTGATGACGAGACCTACTACGAGGTGGACACTAAGGTACCTATTGAGTTTAATTACGATGAGACCGGCGAGTATGGAGCAGTGCTTGACTCACAGAATCCATACGAGAAGATAGATGATGGCACACCGGACAATCAGCCGGCAGGTAACACAGGAAAGGTAATCCTCACTGATACAGACGGATATTTTGATATAGTTAAGGACAGCCAGACATACACCTATATGGGTAAGGGAAAAGGTGACTATATAATGGAGGCTGATAAAAACGGCTCGCTTGATTATCCTGTAAATACTCCACACATATATTATAAGGGTGGTTTCAAGAACAATAACTGGTTCAGAACAGGTGTGTTCAATCAGGAGGGCAAGACTGGTGATGATGATAAGACTGCCAATATGACCTTTAAGGTAAAAACAGTCACACCAGAGGAGCTTGAGCAGATAGATGTGTCAACAATTGATTTACTCTATCTTTCAGGCTCAAAGTCCGTCCTTTCAAATGATTTAGGAAACGATGCTGCAACATATAATACTGATAATGACATTTCATGGGACAAGGTAAAGCAGATAGTCCAGCGCGTGCACCAGAGTGGTATCATGATGCCTGTTATAGTGGATAATGGTATTGTGTGTCCAAGTACAAAGGATGATAGCAACATTAAATATGATAGCAACATTAAAAAGCTTGCAGGCCTTTTGAGCTGTAACAATTTCAGCTCCTTGAATTTTACCAAGGACTCAGCTGATAATTTTATTAGCTGGAAAGATAACAATGTCATAACGTATTACCAAGTTGACAGTTCAACTCATACACATGGCTATGTAATTGGCAACGAATATGTCATTCCACGAAACTATAATCCTGATAAGGATGTACCATTTGTTTTAAGAGATGATTTTGCTTCTGCGTTTATTGAAGATAAAGATGAAACTAAATTTGTCGAAGCAGCTAAAAATGAGAATTTTGACGAGATAGCAGAGTACATCAACTCAGAGAATACAAGCAGGAAAAAAGAAAATGATACTCTTGGAAAGGACGAGTATGCGTATTATGACAAGAAGATTTCAAAGGCGATAGTTTTAAGCTATATCATATCGTATGCTGATAAGAGAGACATTATAAATCCGACAGATAGTCTGAACATACTGGATATAGAGCCCGGAACTGTAAAAAATGAGTCTGACGCTTTAAATTATGATAAGCTAAAAAATTGGCTTAGATCAAGATGCCCGGAGAAAAAAAAGGTTACGATAACAAGGGTTACGAGTGCAGAATTTATTGGAAGAATAGAGGACCTTAATAACTATGACATGATATATATGGGACTCGTAGCCGATAATCTGAATTATAGAGATGGTCATACAGTATATAATGATTGGAACATGGATGGGCTTAAATATTCAAATGTTGGTGACATTGTTGTTATAGATCCAAATTATAGGGTAAACTATTGGAATTATGATATGCTCAGGAATGGTCATGCGGGATTGCTGGATACTGATTATATAAATAATGGAGAGGCGCTTAATACTCAGATTACATCAAGAGAAAATGGAAATAATGCTGATTATTTAACTGCTCCAAACACATACAGAGGCTCAGGCAATGATATTACTAAGCAGAAGGTTTCAGAATTGGAGGATTATATAAAGGCGGGCTTTCCTGTCGTCTTTTCGGATGGCTTTTTCAGCAAGGATAGCAAGTATGAAAGTGGAATTAATGAGGATTACATTGATAACTGTTCAAATGTTTTTAATTTTTTAAAATATGCAAAAGGTAAAGACAATGTTCTTAAAGTGGACAACAATGGAAACTTAAAAAATAAGTCAAATGAGCCAGCGGAGCTTGTTACCTACCTGACTACTGAAAAACCTGAAATATTACTCAAGGAGCAGGAAAAAGTAAAAGATACAGATTATGTTGAGATTAGTAATAATCAGATCACATTGGAATTTTCAATAAACAATGCAGGCGGTGCTGATTCTAAAGCAAGTTTTAATGCACAGCTGTTCTTGGATTCAAATTCTGATGGTAAGTTTTCGACAACCAATGAAGGAATAGCTGCAAATAAAATAAAATTATATTGTGATGGTACTATTGTGAATCCGGTAATGGGTGATGATGGTAAATATATGTATAGTCTGAATGCAGGCAATTATAATTATAAACTGGTTTATGATTTGCCGAATGGATTTGTAGGAGTTATGCCTTGGCAGCTTCGTGTGAGTCAGGCTACAAATAGCTACAGATATGATCAGAAATCCGGATATGTGTATGTCAAAAATTCAAAAGGCAGTCCTACAAAAGTCAAGATTCTTCAGATTAATTCAGAGTTGGTGCATAATCAGCACTTTAAGGGAAATTTTGATATGCAGGCGCAGAAGAATGATGGCAATACAAAGTTTCATGAATTACTTAATAAAGTGAAGGATTTTGACCTGGATATAGAAACAGTTTATTATAACAACGTAGGGGAAATGGATAAGGTATGTGATAAGCTGCAGACATACGATATGCTTGTGATTGGATTTGGTGATTGTTATGATATTGATAATACAAATGGACATCTCGATAAAATAAAAGCCTACATTCAGTCAGGAAAACCGGTACTGTTTGCTCATGATACAACATCATATTGTAATAATAAAAATGATACTACATATAATAATGTCTGGGGATATAAGTTTAACTCTATAATTCGTGATACTGTCGGACTGGACAGGTATGGAATCCTGTCAAATGAGTATTTAAAGAAGGGCAATACATTAAAGAGTACTGATTCGGATTTTACAAAAGCTGTAGAGACCGCTGAAAAGAATAACACTGATATTGCATATGAGCCAAAATCCGATAATTCAGTTATTGTCAGACAGAATCAGGGATTTACTTATGTGGATTTAAATAATTTTCAGTGGAAAGATGATGGTAACAATCATGGCGAGTACAGGCTGTATTCAGGGCTTAATAATTATGAAAGTAATGAAGATGTTGAAGCTAAGACTAATAAGGCAGTCAAGGTTAATTCAGGACAGATTACCACATATCCTTTTAAGATTGATGACGAAATAAATATAGCTACCACTCATAAGCAGTACTACCAGCTGGATATGAATCAGGATGCTGATGGTGATGGTGAGAGTGATATTGTTGTATGGTATACCTTGTCAGGTCATGGAGTTTATGACCAGTCTCCAAAGGATGTAAGAAATAATTATTATATTTACACAATGGGAAATGTAACATACTCAGGTGTAGGACATTCCGATTTCTCAAATAATGAGGATGAATTGAAACTTTATATAAACACTATGATTGCTGCATATAGTGCATCAGTTCATGAGCCGTCAATTTATCTTAAGGAGAATGCAGATACTGATTCAAATGACATAACTACATTATATGCAACTATTGATGATGCCATTGAAGAAGAAGCAGCTAATAAAGCGGATGCCAGACTGGATGGTGCAGACAGTACGCAGGATGTTTATTTTACGGTAAAGGATTCAAACCTTGTGCGAAATCAGATTGATGAAAAAACTGTTGTTTATTTGGATTTTTATATCGAGGATCCGCAAAAAAATCCAAATGATGAAACGATTGGCACCGGAAATGATAAGATTTACTTAAAGAAGGTGGACTGGGATATCTATACACTGAATAATGATGGAACAGAAAATGAACAGATAAATAACAGTAAAGAAAACAGTCAATTAAATAAGGATCCAAGGGACTTCTTTGAAAATAACAAGACATATAAGGTAAAGGTACCATTGAGTGCTTTACCGGAGGGAGCTAATTCTATAAAGATTTATGCCGTAGGATATAGTAAGATTTACCAGTCACAGGTGAGCGGTGGTGATAAAGAAACTACAACAGCAAAGGCATACAAGACCTTCCAGATACAGCGTGTAGGTCTTGCAGATTTGGATTAGTTTTAAAAGGCTCCTGGCTATCACATACTTTTCGATTAAGCACAATTTATCAAACAGAGACTTATATAAACCATTTATATAGTCTCTGTTTTTTTACTGTTTCTTTATACTTTCTTTATTGAATTATCCACGCTAATTGATAAAATAAATAGTATGCGCACGATTGCGGATATTTTTTTGCATTCGTGGATGGGGGATAAATTAACCGGAAAGAAAGGAAACGTTTATGAGTAAAATTTTCAAGAATCTGATTCCATACTGGCGATGGATCATATTAATTTTTGTTTTTCTCATTGCTCAGGCTTACTGTGATCTGGCTTTGCCTGCGTACACATCTGACATCATTGATGTTGGTATCCAGGATCATGGCATTGAGCATATCCTGCCAAAGGAGATTACATCGGAGGATTATCAGATGGCACAGACATTTATGCTGTCTGACGAGAAAGAAAAATTTACGGACTGTTATGAGGCAGAGGATGCTTCAAAATCTGATGACGGTGTGGCAAAATACAAGCTGACAGCTGATTCGGACACACTTGATAAGCTGGATGAGGAGCTTTTGGTTCCTCTTGTCATGGCATATCAGGCTTTTCAGTCGGGTGAGCAGATGGATGTGGATGCATCGGCTATCCCGCAGTCAGCAGCGCTCGATGATAACATGATAAAGCAGATAAGAAGCAAGGTGCAGGACAAAATCGATGCGGTGGGTTCAGCTACTTTAAAGTCCATGGGTGTAACTTTTGCGACAAAGTGTGATGAGAATGCAGGAATCGACGTGGATGCCAATCAGGTTGCTTATCTGTGGAAGGCAGGAGCCAAGATGGCAGCCTTTGCAGCAATTATGCTTATAGCAGCATGTGTTGTAGGTTTTGCGGCTTCAAAGGTCGGTGCCGCTGTCGGCAGGGATTTGAGGGAGAAGACCTTTTCAAAGGTTGTAGGTTTTTCAAATGCCGAGATTAACAAATTCTCTACGGCATCGCTGATTACGAGAAGCACGAACGATATACAGCAGATTCAGATGGTTACTACTATGATGCTTCGTATGGTGCTTTACGCGCCAATCGTTGGTATCGGTGGTATCATCAAGGTGGCACAGACCAAATCCGGCATGGAGTGGGTGATTGCCATTGCGGTTGTTGCCATCATGGTTTTTATTTTCACACTGGTTGGCATTGCGATGCCAAAGTTCAAGATTATGCAGAGTCTTGTAGACAAGGTAAACCTTGTTTCTCGTGAGATTCTTACAGGTCTTTCCGTTATCAGGGCTTTCGGCCGTGAGAAGGAGGAGGAAAAGAGGTTTGATGAGGCTAACCGTGAGCTTACACGCACACAGCTGTTTACAAACCGTGTCATGACCTTTATGATGCCGGGTATGTCCATGATCATGTACTGCATCACACTTGGTATCGTGTGGGTTGCAGCAGGCAGAATAGACAAGGGTTCTATGCAGGTAGGTACCATGACTGCGTTTATTACATATGCCATGATGATTGTTATGTCATTCCTCATGCTTTCAGCCATGTCCATCATGCTTCCGAGAGCTGGTGTTGCGGCAGAGCGTATCGATGAGGTTATAAAGACAAACAGCACTGTAAATGATCCAAAAGAGCCTGTTACTGAGGCTGATCACAGAGGTGTTATCCGTTTCAACCATGTGGATTTCAGATATCCGGGAGCAAAGGAGGATGTGCTTTCAGACATTGATTTTGTGGCGGAGCCGGGCAAAACCACAGCTATCATCGGAAGTACCGGCTGTGGAAAGTCTACACTTGTAAACCTGATTCCGCGTTTCTATGACGTGACTGGAGGCTCAATAGAGCTTGATGGACACGATATCAGAGACTACACACTAAGCGAGCTTCGCGAGTCAATAGGCTTTGTTCCGCAGAAGGGTATTCTTTTTTCGGGAACCATCGCCTCAAACCTGCGCTTTGGTAAAGCAGACGCGAGTGATGAGCAGATAAAAAAGGCTGCGGATATCGCACAGGCTTCTGAGTTTATCGAGACAAAGAATGACAGGTATGAAAGCTCAATCGCACAGGGCGGCTCAAACGTGTCAGGTGGTCAGAAGCAGAGGCTTGCCATAGCAAGAGCTATCGCAAAGGACCCTCATATTTATGTGTTTGATGACAGCTTTTCAGCACTCGATATGAAGACTGACGCGCGTCTGCGTGCAGCCTTAGCAGAGGTTACAGAGAGTGCTTCCGTTATTATCGTGGCACAGCGTATCAGCACGATTATTCATGCTGACCAGATTCTCGTGCTCGATGACGGTAAAATCGTAGGAAAAGGCACCCACGAGGAGCTTCTTAAAAATTGCGATGTATATATGCAGATTGCACAGTCACAGCTTTCAGCCAAGGAACTTGGAATTGATGATAACAAAAAGGAGGGCATGTAAGATGAGTGAGAATAATAACGAACAGTTTAAGATGCCTCCTAAGAGGCCAAGAGGGCCAATGGGACGTGGCCCCGGAATGGTCACAGAAAAGGCCAGGGATTTCAAGGGCTCTACAAAGAAACTCATAAAGTATCTCGGCAGATACTGGGCTGCTATCATTGCAGTTATGATTTTTGCAGCAGTTTCGACTGTCTTCTCCGTTGCAGGAC
>UMCU01016711.1_pt1 | contig 18424 bp, 27 predicted proteins | sample 1964331 | NCBI WGS metagenome assembly UMCU01 (sample SAMEA4835978, study PRJEB28245) | human gut metagenome | biome: gut microbiome; material: fecal sample | place: Denmark | collected 2008
ATTTCATTTTTCGCGGGTATAAAAAAACGATGGGGCGGGCAGTCCGGAAGACGTCAGGCCACAGGGATTTGACCCGCCCCTCCCCTCAGGCAGTTGAGAATTATTATCACTTTAGCCGTTCACGGGCCGTCTTCGTCTTATGGCACGGCCAGCACAGGCTCTGCAGATTACTGTCTGCATCGGTGCCGCCATGCGCTTTAGGGATGATGTGGTCAACGGTTTTAGCTTCACGCACCACACCGGCACGCAGACATAACTGACATAAACCTTTGTCACGCTTCAGGACGCGCGCGCGGATACTGTCCCACTTCGAACCATAACCGCGCTGATGACGGGACTGGCCTGGCTTGTATTGCTTCCAGCCTTCGCTTTTGTGCCTTTCGCAATAGCCTGACGAGTCAGTGGTGGTATGGGGGCAGCCGCGAACGCGGCAGGCTTTTGGGGTTCGAGGAGGCATAAATATATTCCTGTTCTTTGTCCAGACTATTTGCCTGCTGCCAGCAAAACGTTACGGCGCATCTCGATACTTCTAATCCCCGCTTTGTCAATATTGCATTGTCCCAACGCCGAAAGCAGGCTCACATTCAGATCCAGGCTGGCCCCATAGGTCAGAGGATCGGGAATAACTGGCTGGGGAGTTTCAGTAGTCAGGCTTGCTGGCAACGGTACCGCCGGAATAGGCACGTAAACTGTTCGCGTACTTCCGCAACCGGTCAGCAGCGGCAGCAGGCACAGGACGTGAAGCACAATCATCATCCGCAACAGCCACTTTGATATCTTCCTGGGTTCTCTGTGACTCCAGTGTGATCTGCTGTTTTGCATGCTGGTTAGCCTCCAGAACTGTATTGACGATTTGCAGTGATTGCAGGACGTTATTGGTAATGACAGTTGCCGATTTGGCATTTTGTACAGCCTCATCAGCACGTTTCTTTTCGTGCTGATATTTGCTGTAGTAGTGGTTGGCAGACCAGATGAAAGAACCGATGACAGTAAAGAAGAATGCAGCGATAACCAGCTTATAGCTCAACTTCATTTACCACCCCACCAGCCTCTTCAAACCGTGCAATCAGGTCACTGATTTTATGTTCATACTGACCATAACCTGCACCAGGTAACGACGCCCAGATATTGCTGCAACGGTCGATTGCCTGACGAATATTGCCACGGTCAATCATCGGTAAAGCGCCACGCTCTTTAATCTGCTGCAGAGCTACAGCGTCCTGGCTTTCTGGAGAAAAATCTTTCAGGCCAAGCTGTTTACGGTAAGCATCCCACCAGCGTGAAAGAAGCTGGTAACGTCCGGCGGCTGTTGACTTGAGTTTCGGGTTTAGCGTGACAAGTTTGCGAGGGTGATCGGAGTAATCAGTGAAGAGTTCACCACCGACAATAACGTCATAACCGTGGTTACGTGTCGGTTGTCGTCCGTTATCCGTTCCTTCTGACCAAGCCACCATATCAAGGAAAGCTTTACGCTGGGAATTTAGTACCTGCATAAATTACTCCTTAGAACTACCAAACTTATTACCGATTACTCGCATTGCAGCCCCACGAATTGCATCGACCCCGATCAGCCCCACCCCACCACCAATGGCAACAGAAAGCGATTTAGGCCATCCGACATACTCAAGAGCGGATGCAAAGGTCAGCGTCAGAGCGCCACAGAGCAAAATTTCGAGTGTTTTTCGTTTCCAGCCGCCACCACCACCAAAATAGGCAATACGCAAACCAGCCATAACAATCGACATAATCACTGCGCCCAGCGGCGTATCTCCACGCCACCAGCTCTGAAACAACTCCAGCCAGTCCGGCCAGGTATTTGGGTTATGAGGCATTTCGTCATCTCTCACCTCGCGATATTTGCGGGTGCTGTGTTGGAAATAAAAAGGCCACGCAACGTGGCCACCAGAATTATTTCCCCACCAGTTCACTTACCTCTTTCACCGTCTGATTAAACCGCTCTGACTCAAGTTCAACACCTAACGCCCGACGCCCCAGCGCCATTGCCGCTTTTATTGTGGAACCGGATCCCATAAAGAAATCAGCAACCAGATCGCCTTGTCGACTACTGGCACTGATTATTTGCCGGAGCATATCCGCAGGCTTCTCACACGGATGTTTACCCGGGTAGAACTGAACGGGTTTATGCGTCCAGACGTCGGTATAAGGCACGGAAACTGATACGGAGAAATAGCGCCGGAGAGTTTTAAACTCATCCAGCAATTCAGAATATTTGCGATTCAGTGAATCATAAGATGCCACCAGCTGGTGGTGTGGTTGTTCCAGTTGTTGTTCCTGAAATTTATCTGCCGCTATACGGGAAAACAGTGCCTGCAACTTCCGGTAGTCAGCCTCATTCGGCAACTGCCACTGACTGGCACCAAACCAGTGGGAAACCATATTTTTCTTACCAGTGGCTTCGGCAATCTGTTTTGCCGTTATACCCAGTTCGGCACGAGCATCCCTGAAATACGAAATCAGCGGTGCCATTATGTGCTGTTTGAGTTCCCTTTCTTTTGCCGCATAATCGTCACTTTTGCCGCGATATGGCCCCTGGTAATGTTCAGCAAACAGAACGCGCTCTGTAGCGGGGAAATATGCCCGCAGGCTTTCTTTATTACACCCGTTCCATCGTCCGGACGGCTTCGCCCAGATGATATGGTTAAGAACGTTGAAACGTTCACGCATCATGATCTCGATATCAGATGCCAGGCGATGTCCACAGAACAGGTAAAGGCTTCCGGCTGGTTTCAGTACCCGCCAGAACTGGGCCAGACAGTGGTCCAGCCACTTCAGGTAATCTTCGTCCCCTTTCCACTGATTGTCCCAGCCGTTGGGCTTCACTTTGAAGTACGGCGGATCGGTAACAATCAGATCAATGGAGTCATCAGGCAGGGACTGAATAAAATGCAGGCAATCAGCGTTGATTAAATCAACACTGTTTATTTTTACAGTATTTTTCATGGATCAGTAAGCGTAACTCTGGTAGGCTCACTCTGCTTTTGCGCTAAAGCAGTGGGCCATGGTTCGCTTGTGACCAGTAAGCATGAGCGAATGGCTGGCAGGTGCTACCAACACCCACCAGCCGCCCATTTTCACAAATTAAAAGCCCTTCATTGCTGAAGGCGTCTGTAACAGCCGAACTGGTAATCTGCCAGCCCCGCCATAACCAGCTGGGTCAGTATTAACTGACAGCGTTCGCGTGAAAGGTATGTGTTTTGTGCTATCTCCCCGACTGTTGCCGGTTTGCCGTTTAATTCATTAAAAACAACTTTCGCCGTTTCTGTCATATCTTGCTGTTTTAGCATGTCTTTTTACCTTCATGGTTAACATGACATACCAATAACTCTTGTCTAAAAAGCCAGCAAGATAAAAAGTCAGTATTCACGACCACCAGCGTGTTTACCGTACTGCACCAGGTTTACAGGTATAAAAAAACCCGCTCGACGGCGGGTTTAAGCTGTGTGACGAAGTAATCACTCTTAACACAGTAACGCAATTTTTGCGGACCGCGATAATGTTTTTTACACCAAAAAAAGGTATTTTGTGGAAAAAAATCAAGACATAGCGAGCAAAGAGTGACTAAAACAACTTCTTTTCAGATCTTCTACGATGCAGAGGATAATGAATTAGCACAGCATAAAATTGATGCCAAAACATTAAGCATTTCCATAGGTTCGATGGCAGATTTAATATCAGCAGCTGATAAAAGACTTAATGACGGCCAACAAACCGTTAAGTTAATGGTTACTAATCCAGCTGAAGCGGGATCACTCGGCGTATCCTATACGATGATGGAGCTTGTTCCTCATGCCGTCGACGTAGCAAAAGTGATTGGCCTAACAGGGATAGCCGGGGCTACTATTGGAGCTCCAGCATTATCACTAATCCGCCAACTGGGCAGCAAGAAAGTAATTTCGGTAACAAAACGGGCAGGAACAGAAGAATCTGTTCTTGAGCTTGAAGGGGAAGAAATTGTTTGCCATGACTCAGTGGCTAAGTTAGTAACAGATCCAGAAGTCCGTGATGCCCTTGTGAATGTAGTTCGTGCACCATTAGACGGCAAACAAGGAGCAGTATTTAAGGTGCTGAATGATGAAGGCGAAGAAGTCGTTCGTCTTGAAGGAAGTGAAACCGAAGAGATCAAACCGCTGCCTAGAGGCACACTACTTGAAAAAGAAGAGTCTGTAGAAGAAGTCAATGTTAGATTCGTACAGATCAACTTCGAGGGTACAAAGGGTTGGAGAATCGATTATTTAGGCGAAGAGCATGCTGTTACCTTTGAAGATCAGTTGTTTATACACCAAGTTCAAAACGGAATCATCAGTTTTACAAAAGAAGATTTGTTTGTTGTTGAGCTAAAAACTATAAAAACTTTCACTGCGCGAAATGCCACAACCAAGTATGCTATAACCAAAGTAAAACGAAAACGCCCTGCTGAGGCTTGACAAAAGTGACACTAAACATGCAGATAGCACAACTGATCTTCTGGATAGGGGTGATAATGATCATCCCTGCCTTTAGTCGTTTTTGCTATTCAGCGTCAGCCTTGCTTTGGCGTCGACTATTCCCTACAAAAGTCTTCGAATTCCGATATCACGATGAAGATTCCGGAGTGACCAAAACGCTAGTAATAAAAGTTCCAAGTAAAAAGGGAAAAATGCTAACAACCCTCATTGATGAGGCAATTGCGGAGAATTCAAAACGAAAATGAATTCTCAAACTAAAGGTCTAAGCACAGGAAAAGCTACCCTTTCAACTGGTGGTTGGGGAGCAATTTTAAGTGTTCTTGTTAGCGCGATTTTAACCGACCCTAATAGCGTGTGGCGAACTGTAGCCTACGCATTAGTACCGGGTGTTGCGGCAACTTTAACTTACGTCATGAATTGGTTCATTTCGAGACATGGTTTCGAATCTCCAGAAGACGCAGCCAAAAGAGCAAAATGCAAGCGTGATTTGGCTGAGATTGAGAAGCAGTTACGATCTGACCACTTAAGTCCTGAAATAAAATCAACATTGATGCAGGCTAAAGCAAGAACAATCGAAATTTTGGTATCAATCGGAAGGGAATCTATACTTGAAACATCTGCGCGTAACATTACACCATCAGAAACTGCCGATCCGCAAAGCTGAGCGGCAGTTGCTATTCTTGTAGTCTATTGGTCCATTTCCAAACAAAGATCAAGCATTGAGAGACAGCCTTCAATAAACCCCTCAGCCATCTGTATCTCAATGCGTATTAGTTTCTCATCCTTTTTACGAGCTTTGGCGAGCTTTCTTTTAGAGATACCGTATAGGTAATGGGCAACAAGAAGCGAATGTTCGTCTGGCCTTTTTTGCTTTAGACGAGCAAGACAACCTTCAATAATTAATGCATCACTATCTGAACAAGCCTGACGTGTTTTGCTTGTATAGGGAAGAAGTCCCTTAAACCCAGCAGCTATAGGCGAATAGTCTACTCCTGAACTGTCACTCGCCGCCCATGCCCCCCAACGCTCAAGAACCATCTGAATATCACGCATCACCTTTCTCCGAAAAAATCAGGCCAGCACGCCAATTGCCAGCGCGCGATCGATAAAACGAAATATCAGCTCCAGCTGGGAGCCATACTTTTCTTCAAATGCCACGGTATCCGCATGCAGCTCGTCGTGATGCTTTCTGCACAAAGGCAACACAAAAAGGTCATGCGCTTTTGTTCCCATTCCACCCTGACCGTAACCTATCAGGTGGTGGGGATCATCAGCGGGCTTTCCACAACATGCACACGGCTGTGTCTTAACCCAGCGCGTGTACTTTTCATTAACCCAGCGGCGACGTTTTGGGCGTAACATAAAAGACTCCGGCGACTCCGGATCCACTTTCAGCGCCAGCACCTTTTTCGCCTTATCCTGGATGATGCTGGTGGCAGGAACCGAAGGCACAAGGTCACTTTCCCGGGTGACAGACGGCACAATAGGCTTTGGTAATCTCAGTGCCTTACGGGCTGCACTTTCCGGTAAGGCATCCGCCAGGTCATTACGAATCAGCCACCAGCACAGTTCCGGCATTGTCACAACGTGACTATCATCAAAACCGAGATCCCGACGCACAACAGACAACACCCAGCGGGCACAGTTATCCGTTGCCATTGATTCCAGCCGTTCCGTGAACTGGTCACGCAGCTGGTTATCGCAGTGCCAGCACAGACGAATTGCTCCCGGAGCGTGCCGCATTGTGGTCATGTTCTCGCTGTGCCAGTCGGAATGAGGCCACTGACAGCCCTTTTCACGAAGTAACCAGCTTTCAAGACATTCCACGCCACCAGCACGACGGATCACTGCCTCATTGCGGAACACGGCCCGAACGGCAGGATCATCCGCCAGCGGTTGTGATGCCGCCGGAACGGCACCACTGGCGAAAGATGAATAACGTTCCGGCTCAGGCTCCAGCAGGACACGCCCCTGCATAAACAGGGGCATCAGCTCTGAACCTGGCCTGAACAATACAATCCCCATACGCGGGGCAATTTCAGGGGTCAGTAGTGCTCTCACGGTCACCTCAATGAACGGTATCGAGCAGTTTTAACAGCTCAGGGAATCGGGATTCGAAGAAATGCGGCTGCGTCTCGCGCGGATTTGCAGGACTGGTGATGTTCTTGCCGAACATGCAGCCTTTCGCCGTCAGCGACCAGAATTTTTTGATGTTGTTAATCGCGGTACGGCTGTATCGTTCGCGTTGTTCAACGATCCCCAGCTTCACCATCTGGTGATATGCCTGATTAGCCGTCAGGCGGATACCATACTGCCTCAGCAGTGCACTCAGAGACAGCGTGGGGCGACTTGAGCCATCGTGTGCATCAGCAGGAGCATCAATGGCATAGCGCGGTGCCAGATTCGGTAAGCCAACAGCCTCCTGGAGTTTCTGGCAGGCACCAAGCACTGAAGAGTTAGACAGGTTTAATTCCCGGCGCATAAAGTCCAGCAGAATCACACCAGCCTGCATCTTGTCAGCAGCCTGTCCGGATAATTTTTCCGGTGCGCTGGTTACCATGTCGAAAGTACGGATCACCTTCAGATGGAATGACGGGCTGATCCACATTGCATAGGCATACACCAGTTCTTTGCAGACATACGTCCCCTGGTTATTTCCGCCACGAATAACGTTAACTGGCTCTATATTGACCGAGTTGCAAATCTGCAACTCGCTTATTAAACGCTCAGTTTGCTCATTGCGGAGCCAGAATGCAGGCTTATGCTTATCCAGAGAACCAGCAGCCCTGTGCAGATCGTTCAGGCTGTAACGCCCATAAGCATCACGACGAACTTCAATACCATCAATAACCATCAGATTATTCATACTTCGTTTCTCCTCTTAATCAGGCGGCTGCACCCGCCGTTTTCTCGTACTTACTGATAGTGATCTCGACCTTCCCTTCCGGGATAACCGGTCCCCACTCCACCAGCATTCTTTTCACCTGACTGTCGTCTTCCCACACCCCCGCGTGGGTCAGGGCGTCAAACAGCGCCTTGTTATAGTTGTCCAGATCGCGGATCCTGTTATCCGGAGGAAACAACACGATCTCCACTGAAGCAGGTGCCGACGTTGGTTTCGGCAGACGACGTAACTGCTCAACTATTGCTGCGCACGCCGCGCTCTGGAATTTTCGCCCCGCCGAGCTTATCAGGCTCTTACCAGCAAACGCCCCTTTGTTGGGGTGTCGCCAGTACGTGTTCACGCTGGGCGGAAAAGGCAGGATCAGCTTCATACTTTCAGGCCCCTCTCATGTAACCAGTGGGCTGCACGCAGCCTGGCGTTTTCCTCACCGGCAAGCAGTGAGCGGATAATCCCGACCGCCTCGCTGTCGTCGTCCTTCACCGCGGTATGAAGCGTTATCCCCCGTGCCACGCCACGCTTTATCGTGATGACGCCTTTTTTCTCCAGTGCGCGAAGATGCTCCACCGCTGCATTCACTGAACGGTATCCCAGCATGGTAGCCACCTCCTGATTGGTTGGCGGGAAGCCACGTTCTTTCTGATAAGAAATCAGCATATCCAGCACCTGCTGCTGGCATTGAGTTAATGTCGTCATGCCGCCATCTCCCTGATCAGTTTTTCCGCCTGCTGGCGAACCTGCGCCAGAAACGCCTCACCACATGTCTCAAGTTCATCGCGCCCGATGTAGCTGATTGCCGGTCCCTTCCAGGTCTTATCGAAAACAGCAATAGCACCAGCGAAGAACGCTCCTGTCGGCACCTGCTTCTCGTCTTTCGGGATAAACCAGACAGGCAGTTCAAAACCAATACGCCCGCGAATAAAAGCAATATGGTCTGCATCTTCCGGCCACCACACTTCGCTGGTGGCAGCTTTGATCAGGAAAACATAGCGCCCGCCTTTATCACGCATGGCACTGGCATGCTTCATGATGTAACGCATGCCGGTGATGTATTGCCCCTCATGCTGACTGGCGCGGCTGTATGGGGGATTACCAAAGGCAGCCCCTTTAAGCTCCGCAAGACGTTCTGACCAGTCATGCGCCAGCGCGTTGTCTTCCGCCGTGTAATACGCAGCACATTTGGCGTTATCACCGTCAGTGAACAGATCCAGAACAAACGGGCCAAACAGGGTATTAATTCCCCAGAAAATGTTGTCCGGCGTGCGCCACTGATCACCCACTTCCTTCAGTTCATGGGCTGGTTTGTTCCGCAGTTCCACCAGCTCCTGGCAATATTTATTACTCATTAAGCCCCCACGTAATTCCCTGACAGATACCACTCATCACCCGATACAGCGCGCTTGCTGCTTTTCCGTAAACACTGCTCACGACGCGCCAGAAAATTGTTTCGTTCTGGCTGGGAGTGGCTTTCACGGAATGCCGCCATCCACACCGTTGCAGCACGACGGTATAAGCCCCTGGACTCCAGTTCTTCCGCCTGGCGGGTCAGGCACAAAATCACCCGGGGATCGTTAGTGCCGACATAGAAATTGCGCACAGGTCTGGTTTCACGAACTGGTTGTGGTTCTGGCTCCTGCGCTCTCTCAGTCAGGCGTGGGAAATGTCTGCGTGTATCTCCTTCACAACGGTGAGCCACACGCCCACTCTGACGTAACTTGCTTGCTGACTGCAGAACGCGCTGCCGTGAGTAACCTGCAAAAGCATCCGCAATGTCTCCGGAAGTACACCCCGGATGGGCTTCAATGAATTTCTGAACTTCATTCAAAAGACTCATGATCACCCCCTGAATCCTGCCGGGATCTGGCTGTAGTCCACGTTGTCGTAACTGGCTTTGAAGTACGGGTCTTCACGTTTTTCTGTGTGCGTGCTGACGGACGGCGATAAGCGCAGGGAAAGCTCATCCCATTTTTCCCGCAACTTCGACGGGCTGAGCACGTTACGGCACCAGAACGGATCGCGGCTGACGCGGCTGTACATCTCGCAGATTTGTTTGTGAGTACGACCATCCTGCACACACATCAGGCGAATTTCGTTTGCCCATGCTGTCCAGTTCGGTTCTTTGGGACGAACCACCTCGCCGTCACATTCGGCGGCCTGCTCGTACAGGGCAATGATTTTTTTCCAGAGCCACTGTGCGCAGGTCAAATCATCCTGCGTTCCCCACTGGCGCTTTTTAGGGCTGAATACAACCGCATCAGGATGGCGAGTTAAAAAATCCTGTTCATCCGTCTGCGTGTCCGGTTGCGAAGCGTCCGGACGAGAAGGTTTTTTATCTAACGGATCATGTTTTGATTTTACTGACGGATCCCCGCCAGATTCTGACGGGTGAAAACCCGCTTTTTTGCCAGATTTCGACGCATCAAATTTTGACGGGTCAGATTTTGATGCGTCAGATTTTGACGGGTCAGAATCTGACAGTTGAGAAAATGCCGCTGCCTGAAGCTTCGCAACGTTAAGCTGATAAACATTCGACGCATTGCGGTTACCCTGGCGACGCGCCTTACGCGTTAACCAGCCTTCTGCTTCCAGCCGTGCGATAGCCGTCCTGACGGTACTCATCCCCGCGCCAATCTGACGGGCAATAGTTTCAATTGATGGCCAGCACACACCTTCGTCATTACTGAAATCAGCCAGGCGGGCCATAATTGCCACGCTGGATAATTTCATGCCTGACGCTGCGCAACCATCCCATACATAGCCGGTTAATTTAGTGCTCATGACCGACCTCTATTTCCCTGAATTTACGACGAAACTGTTCGAGCGGACTGAAGCACTCATGCTCATAGCCTTCGCGGAGGTAGATAACCCGTTGTGTTTCCGGCTCCCAACGAATGACTCTGACGGGCACTCCGTAGTGATCTTTGAACCAGCGGTTAACTTGTCGCAAAGGACTGTCTCCTTCTGCCGGTTGAAATCCCCCACAGCCCACTCTGCAAAGCTGTGGGTTACAATTTCCCTGTCACCTGGTACATTCACTGCATAGCAATATTCCACCTTCGCTTTTCCACCCGGTACAGGAAGCGCAATCAGTTGCGAGCGACGGTAGTGTGTTGTTAAACTGTTCATGCGTTAGTTTCTCCACAGTCACGACACGCCACGGCGCCCGGAGCTGCACACTCGCGGGCGCCACTACTTTCTGAAACGCAAAAGATTTTGTAGACCAGTGCTGCATGCTCCTGCAGCTTCGAAATTGAGAGGTACAGCTCGTCGTTAATTGCTGTCTTCTCATGCGGTTCCACTACACCGTCTTCGATTGCTGAACGAATCTGTTTTGAATAACTGCCGATCTGTTCAATGACTTCCAGCAGACGCTGGTTAATATCGGCGTTGTCCACATCCTCGACGTCAGGAAGAGACACAAAGACGCCATTTGCAGACTGCGCCACAGCATCAGCAATGAAGTGAGTGCCACCAGCACGCTGTAAAACCATTGCCCATCCCAGCGGGAAAATCTGATCGCCATCTGCACGAAGGCGGTTGAATAAAGCGTTTTCTGTTACATCGAGCCAGTCAGCCGCTTCAGCGTAACCCCCCGGCAACGCCGCGATAGTTTTTCTGACAGCTTTCACGTACCACTCAGGCTGTTTTTCTATTTTCCAGTGATGCTTACCCACGATTAGCCTCATCGTTCTGTGGTTAAAAATTGAAAGTGTTCTGCTAATCTTTCGGATAGATATCCGGTCTTAAGTCAGATTTCGTAATTGCACCTGACGTGCATTGCTCAAGTTTTTTAGCCAGCACAAAACTGGCTTTTTTATAGCCATTGAAAACCAGCCGTAAGTAGCCAGGTGTTGAGCCAACTTTTCCGGCCAACTCGCCCTGCTGTTCTTTGGTTAAAGAGTCCCAATACGCTTTCATACAATATGTACCTCCGGTGTACATATTACATGATTGAAATGAACCTTCAAGATACTTGTACCTTAACGGTACAAGGGTTTTAATTTCGTTATGAAAACAATCCATGACATCCGGCGGTCTAACGCCAGAAAACTGAGAGATGGTGTTGGCGGGAATTCTTCCTTTGCCACTATGATTGATCGCGAGCCAACCCAGACCAGCAGGTTTATGGGAGATGGTGCTACTAAAAATATCGGTGACAGCATGGCACGACACATCGAAAAATGTTTCGACCTACCTGTCGGATGGCTCGATCAAGAACACCAGACAACGAACATCACAAAAAAACCTGATGTTTCAATCACTAATAAACAAATCACATTAGTCCCTGTCATATCATGGGTACAGGCCGGAGCATGGAAAGAAGTTGGATATTCTGAGGTTGATTTGAGCACAGCAGAAACGTATCCCTGCCCTGTACCCTGTGGGGAAATGACTTATATCTTGCGGGTGATAGGTGATTCAATGATTGATGAGTACCGCCCGGGAGACATGATTTTTGTCGATCCTGAAGTACCTGCCTGCCACGGTGACGACGTTATTGCATTGATGCACGATACAGGTGAAACCACCTTCAAAAGGTTAATAGAAGATGGGACACAGCGTTATCTCAAAGCGTTAAACCCAAACTGGCCTGAGCCTTACATTAAGATCAACGGTAATTGCTCTATAATTGGTACAGTGATTTTCTCAGGAAAACCAAGAAGATACAAAATCAAAGCCTAATCAATGTTTATGAACCTGCTTCGGCAGGTTTTTTTATACTTGACAATGTACCTTTGAGATACGTAATGTACCCAAGAGAAACAACGAACAGGCAGGACGCCCACGAAGTAGCCGCCTGGGGCATATGAAGTCCAGGATGATTCGTTAGCAACAAAAAAGCGCCCTACAGGACGCTTAGCTCTTTAACAATCTGGTCCCCATCAACAAGTAACTGATAACTTGAGGAGATGTGAAATGCACAAAACAGAACCCAAAATCGTCGCGCCTGGCTACACAGATGAGGAAATTTATGAGTGGATGACAAAGAAGCTGGCAGCTATAAACCAGCTTCGTGAAGTGCTGTCTTATCGACAGGAAACAATAGACTCCTTAAAAAAACTGGATCAGGAAATCACGGTTTTATCACAGGATGTTACTTTAGATATTGTGCAGACAAATTAGGATCCCATTCATTTTCGTCAAAATCATCAAAGTGATGAATTTGTGATCTCCAGTCTCGATAATCTAAAAATTTCTGGGCGGTTACGCTTATTTTATCAAGTGTGAGTTCATCCTGAATTGAAAGAAGAAGTTCATCAAATTTCATCTCATTAATCTGTTTTGGCATCCAGTGATGCTTCATCAGAATAAGGTGAACCAGAGCCTTTTTCCCATTCAACTGATTATAGGGAGTGCCGAATTTCTTCCGGTGCTCATGTAAGACAAGGTCCAAAAGAGTAAGTAATGTTGCCCTTGATTCAACTTTGCTTATTTCGACTGATGACACTACCCCACTGATTTCAATGCCCCGATACTTTCCAACATTTTCACAGTGGGATTTGTACAGCGTATAGATATTACCGGACATTTCTTTTCCTTTTGCGTTGTTGGGGATAACCAGATTAACCGAATCCTTGTTGTTGGGGAATAACTAGGTCCACCTCGCCTGATGTGGCTAAAAGCAGGCACATAACAGCTAAGTATTTTCAACCAGAGAGAATCCTTAGCGTTGTGGTGAATGCGGCTCAGCGCACGCGGGTTAAGGTTGAGGCTGACAGTCGACCTTCTGTGGATACCCACCCGCCTGGTGTGCAACCTTCGCCAGGCACCGGGAGGCACCCGGCACCACAACTTTATGCTGTGTGTAGTCTTGGCGGTACCAGCTTGTACCCTTGCTTCCGGCTGGTACCGTCCTTTTTACAAAACAGAGAAGAGCATCACCGGACGACGGGCTCATAACCCAATCCATCCGGGCGGCAGTCACCGCAGGTGTTCTTCTCTGTTTTGTGGAGAAACTAACCGACCTTGCAGGGTCGATATGATGAGGAGCAGCAAAATGGCTAGCGAACGCAGTACTGATGTGCAGGCATTTATCGGGGAGCTGGACGGCGGCGTATTTGAAACCAAAATCGGCGCAGTTCTCAGTGAAGTCGCTTCCGGTGTGATGAACACGAAAACCAAAGGTAAGGTCTCGCTCAACCTGGAAATCGAACCGTTTGATGAGAACCGAGTGAAAATCAAACACAAACTCTCATATGTTCGCCCGACTAACCGCGGGAAAATTTCCGAAGAAGACACCACCGAAACGCCGATGTATGTCAATCGCGGTGGTCGCCTGACTATTCTGCAGGAAGACCAGGGACAGTTACTGACTCTTGCCGGTGAACCTGACGGAAAACTCCGCGCAGCAGGTCGTTAATATCGTTTTTAATTAACTGATTATTTATCTCATCACTGAATATCTTTATATAGTGAGGACTTATTATGTCTCAGAACTTAGACGCAACCGCAATTAATCAAATCCATGCCCTTATTTCTGCTCAGGGTGTTAATGAAATTATCAGTAAGATTGGTGCCGATGCTGTGGCATTGCCTGAGAATTTCCGCATTCATGATCTGGAAAAATTTAATTTAAATCGCTTCCGTTTCCGTGGTGCGCTTTCCACTGCCAGCATCGATGACTTTACCCGTTATTCTAAAGATCTTGCAGATGAAGGCACCCGCTGCTTTATCGATGCTGATAATATGCGTGCCGTCAGTGTGCTTAACCTGGGTACTATTGATGAACCAGGTCACGCAGATAACACCGCCACACTCAAACTGAAAAAGACAGCACCGTTCTCTGCTCTGTTGTCTGTTAACGGCGAGCGTAACTCCCAGAAGTCACTGGCAGAATGGATTGAAGACTGGGCCGACTATCTTGTGGGCTTTGATGCTAATGGTGACGCTATTCAGGCAACAAAAGCGGCTGCGGCTGTCCGTAAAATCACGATTGAAGCAAACCAGACCGCTGATTTTGAAGATAATGACTTCAGCGGCAAACGCTCCCTGATGGAGTCTGTCGAAGCGAAGACCAAAGACATTATGCCAGTGGCATTTGAATTTAAATGCGTTCCGTTTGAAGGTCTGAAAGAACGTCCGTTTAAATTACGCCTCAGTATTATCACTGGCGATCGTCCTGTACTGGTTCTGCGCATTATTCAGCTGGAGGCGGTGCAGGAAGAAATGGCTAACGAATTTCGTGATCTGCTTGTTGAGAAATTCAAGGACAGCAAAGTAGAAACCTTTATTGGTACTTTCACCGCCTGATTTCATTACTGCAAATGCCCCTGCGGGGGCATTTATGGAAACGTAATTTACTCAATAATCGCCGGATGGTGAGGGATTCTTTTTACCAGAATTCAGCGCGGTGCAGCGCATATACGTGGAGAACAAAATGTCATTTATTAAAACTTTTTCCGGGAAGCATTTTTATTATGACAGGATAAATAAAGACGACATCGATATTAACGATATCGCGGTTTCCCTTTCAAATATCTGTCGCTTTGCCGGTCATCTTTCGCACTTCTACAGCGTCGCCCAACATGCGGTTCTTTGCAGCCAGCTGGTGCCGCAGGAATTTGCTTTTGAAGCGTTAATGCATGATGCAACAGAAGCGTATTGCCAGGACATTCCCGCACCACTGAAACGCCTTCTTCCTGACTATAAACAAATGGAAGAAAAAATAGACGCCGTAATCCGTGAGAAATACGGGTTACCTCCAGTTATGAGTACGCCCGTGAAATATGCCGATCTCATCATGCTGGCAACCGAACGCCGCGATCTCGGGCTTGATGATGGCTCTTTCTGGCCTGTACTGGAAGGTATCCCGGCAACAGAGATGTTCAACGTGATTCCACTGGCACCGGGCCATGCCTACGGGATGTTTATGGAACGCTTTAACGAGTTATCGGAGTTACGCAAATGCGCATGAATGTTTTCGAAATGGAAGGGTTTCTTCGTGGGAGATGTGTACCGCGAGATCTGAAAGTAAATGAAACAGATGCTGAATACCTGGTGCGTAAATTCGATGCGCTTGAAGCTAAATATGCAGCACAGGAAAACAAAGTAATACCAGTGTCAACTGAACTGCCACCAGCAAATGAAAGTGTTTTGTTATTCGATGCTAACGGAGAAGGCTGGCTAATTGGCTGGCGTTCTCTCTGGTACACCTGGGGACAAAAAGAAACCGGAGAATGGCAGTGGACATTTCAGGTCGGGGACCTTGAAAACGTCAATATCACTCACTGGGCAGTAATGCCAAAAGCACCGGAGGCTGGAGCATAATGACCACTTTTACCGACAAAGAACTGATTAAAGAAATTAAAGAGCGTATCAGCAGCCTTGACGTGCGAGACGATATTGAGCGCCGTGCTTATGAAATCGCACTCCTATCTCTGGAAGTAGAACCAGATGAACGCGAAGCTTATGAATTATTCATGGAAAAGCGTTTCGGTGACTTAGTAGATCGTCGGAGAGCAAAAAACGGCGATAACGAATACATGGCATGGGATATGACTCTCGGTTGGATCGTCTGGCAGCAACGAGCTGGTATCCATTTTTCAACAATGTCACAGCAAGAGGTGAAATAATGGAGCCATACAGCCTCACACTCGATGAGGCCTGTCATTTTCTCAAGATATCCAGACCGACTGCCATTAACTGGATACGCACAGGGCGTCTTCAGGCAACACGCAAAGATCCCACTAAGAATAAATCTCCTTACCTCACAACACGACAAGCCTGCATTGCGGCTCTTCAGTCTCCGCTGCATACTGTCCAGGTGAGCGCGGGTGATGGCATAACAGAGGAAAGAAAATGTCACTCTTCCGCAGAGGTGAAATATGGTACGCCAGTTTCACATTGCCGAACGGTAAAAGATTTAAACAGTCTCTTGGAACAAAGGACAAAAGGCAGGCGACAGAACTCCATGACAAGCTAAAGGCTGAAGCATGGCGGGTCAGCAAACTTGGTGAAATACCTGATATAACGTTCGAGGAAGCGTGTGTCAGGTGGCTTGAAGAGAAAGCACATAAAAAATCACTGGACGATGACAAAAGCCGGATCGGATTCTGGCTTCAACATTTCGCAGGAATGCAACTAAGAGACATTACTGAATCAAAAATTTATTCAGCAATGCAGAAAATGACGAACCGGCGTCATGAGGAAAACTGGAAACTCAGGGCAGAAGCATGCAGAAAAAAAGGGAAACCTGTTCCAGAATACACGCCAAAACCAGCGTCCGTTGCAACGAAGGCTACGCATCTTTCATTTATAAAGGCCCTACTAAGAGCCGCAGAGCGTGAATGGAAAATGCTGGATAAGGCACCAATTATTAAAGTGCCCCAACCAAAGAATAAACGGATCCGCTGGCTGGAGCCCCATGAAGCACAAAGGCTGATTGATGAATGTCCGGAGCCATTAAAGTCTGTTGTTGAATTTGCACTGGCAACAGGCCTAAGACGCTCGAACATCATCAACCTTGAATGGCAACAAATAGATATGCAGCGCCGGGTGGCATGGATAAACCCGGAAGAGAGTAAATCAAACCGCGCAATTGGCGTTGCGCTGAATGATACTGCATGTCGCGTATTGAAAAAACAAATCGGGAATCATCACCGTTGGGTATTTGTGTACAAGGAAAGCTGTACCAAACCAGACGGAACGAAAGCGCCAACAGTCAGGAAGATGCGGTATGACGCAAACACAGCCTGGAAAGCGGCGCTGAGACGGGCTGGTATTGATGATTTCAGATTTCACGACTTGAGACACACCTGGGCAAGTTGGCTGGTTCAAGCCGGAGTCCCGTTGTCAGTGTTACAGGAAATGGGAGGCTGGGAGTCTATCGAAATGGTTCGTCGATATGCTCACCTTGCACCTAATCACCTTACCGAACACGCACGGCAAATAGACTCGATCCTGAACCCATCGGTCCCAAATTTGTCCCAGTCAAAAAATAAGGAAGGTACTAATGATGTGTAACTTATTGATTTAAATGGTGCCGATAATAGGAGTCGAACCTACGACCTTCGCATTACGAATGCGCTGCTCTACCAACTGAGCTATATCGGCCCTGAAAGGACATGTTCACGAACGTGAATCACGGTGGACAAGGTTAAAACTAACCGGGCGATGCGTCAATGGCCTTGTGAATCAAATGGCTACTTTTGCATCACCCGGTTTTATTTACGCACGAATGGTGTAATCACCAATGCCGATCCACTTGTAAGTGGTCAGTGCTTCCAGCCCCATTGGGCCACGCGCGTGGAGTTTTTGTGTGCTTACCGCCACTTCCGCACCCAGACCAAACTGGCCGCCGTCGGTAAAACGCGTAGAGGCGTTAACGTAAACAGCGGACGAATCCACTTCGTTAACAAAACGCTGGGCGTTGCGCATATCGCGGGTCAGGATCGCATCGGAGTGTTGTGTGCCGTGTTCACGAATATGGGCGATGGCATCGTCAAGATCGCTGACGATTTTGACGTTCAAATCTAATGACAGAAACTCATCGTCATACTCTTCGGCTTTAACAGCAACCACCTTCGCAAGGCCTGCCTGCAACTGCGCCAGTGCAGCTGCATCTGCGTGTAATGTCACGCCGCTTTCCGCCATTTGTTTGCTTAATGCGGGCAGGAAGCTATCGGCGATGTTTTTATTCACCAGCAACGTTTCAACCGTATTACATGTGCTCGGACGCTGAGTTTTCGCGTTGACGATCACTTTTAATGCTTCAGCGATCTCTACACTTTCATCAACGTAAATATGGCATACGCCTATACCACCTGTGATCACCGGGATTGTCGACTGTTCACGGCACAGTTTATGCAAACCAGCGCCACCACGCGGGATCAGCATGTCGATGTATTTATCCATACGCAGCATTTCACTGACCAGCGCACGGTCAGGATTATCAATCGCCTGCACGGCACCCGCCGGTAAGCCGCAGGATTTCAGGGCGTCCTGAATCACCGCCACCGTTGCCGCGTTAGTGCGACACGTTTCTTTGCCACCGCGCAGGATCACCGCATTACCGGTTTTCAGGCACAGCGAAGCGACATCAACCGTCACGTTCGGG
>UMCU01018762.1_pt1 | contig 16459 bp, 25 predicted proteins | sample 1964331 | NCBI WGS metagenome assembly UMCU01 (sample SAMEA4835978, study PRJEB28245) | human gut metagenome | biome: gut microbiome; material: fecal sample | place: Denmark | collected 2008
CCGTTCATAAGACGATAACGTAATTTCTCTGCTTCACTTGAATTTTCTGTAATAGCAAATTTCTTATTATATTCCTCTATATCTTTTAGAAGTCCTTTAATGTCAGCCATTTTTACCGCCTTTCAGATTTTTAACAAATCCCATTACATCATAATAATCTTTAAACGAAACTCCAGCTTGCCTTAGACATTTATCCACCCTATTTTCTAACCATTGATACCGTTCTGGAAGTGGAACATTAAATATTTCCTTGGCAAACTCTAGGTCTGTTCCAAAAGAGAAGCTATTATTCAACACCTGTAAAACAGCTGTTTTTTCTTCATAGGCACATGCATTTATTATATTGTTCTCTTTACATATTTGCTGTTTTAACCATTCTACAGTCGCCTCTTCGATATATTCGTTTGCACCATATATCTCTGGATTATAATAACTTGCTGAACATGAATGAAGCATTTCATGCCAAATCGTACCATTATCAGCGGTTTCTACAACAGAAATATCACATGACCATTCTTTTGCTCCCCTAGAGCACTCTTTTGCCAATTCATTATCAACTCGTATATTCCCACTCCACTTCGACGGTCTATCAGAATATTGCGTTATTTCTTCCTTTATCTGCCGCGCGGTCTGCTCAAACTCTTCCTTTGTTCTTTTAGTATAGCCTATACTGTCCGCTTTTTCCATCGGAGTTTTTACCGAATGGCTATACGCCGTTGCCCTACCATTGGCCTTTTCCGCCTGTGCCCGCTTAAATCCTGCTACCTTTATCCGGTCAGTCTGTGTCTGCAATCCATTATCCGCACAGAATTGCTTATACTGTTGATTCTGTATCCGCAGTCTATAAGCAAGTTTATCATATTGTGGCTGCAACATATCTTTTACATCAGTCTCTGCTATGCCGCTTAACTCTGCCTGTTTTGCCAGCAATTCGCGCTTGGTCTGCCGAATAGCACGCTCCATTGATCTCTGCTGCTGTTGTTTCTCATACAATTCCTGGCTCTCGTGCACATTAATTTTAGGATTTCCATCTGCATCAACATAAGGATTTCGCAGAGACTTATCCCACGGCTTATGGGAATGCCTGCAATTATATCCATGCAGTCCAAGAGGATCTACAACTCTTCCCTGTCCTGTCTTTGGATCTATGGTGTATCCGGTTGCATCTAACAGATTTGGTGTGTCTTTATCCCTCCCGACGATTTTATATATTTTTCCCTGCCAATGGTCGTGTGATGGTATTCCATCCGGGAACTTTTTGCTATGACGCGCTCCCATATGTGCCGATACAAGAACATACTCTATTCCTTTTTGCGCTATGTATTGATTAGTTATCTGAGCAGCCGTCTGATTCATAGAAGTAACAACACAGCAACGCACTGCCGCTTCTAAAGAACGCCTGGCACCCGTCGGATAATCAATCACAACGCCACTCTGTGCATATCTGTCAAGCACTTCACATATTGCACTGTTATACGACTGCATACCAGATGCCACACGGTAATCTACCTCATTCAGCATATTGAGTAAATCTCTCTGCGTCTGCAACATAGTTGTGCGTGTAAGATTATTCAATTCTCCGAATGTTTTCATCATTTCGGCATTCATTGCCATGATGGCTGCATTATTTTGCAAAGGTGTTTGAACATCTCCAAGCCGTTTTAAAACCTCTGCATCATCAGAGAATGATGTCATAACACTATCACGCAATAAACGCCGCACTTCGTCCCTGCTCTTTCCTGTCATTTTTGAAAGTCTTTTTACAATTTCAGTATGATGCAATCCCATCTGCTGGAGTTTCCAAAGTTCCCGATCAGTAGTGCCAGACATTTCCCCGGATTTTATCAAACGCATTGCTATATCACTGATAATCCAATCTTCCAGTTCCTGATACATTTCTATCAGTTTATCTGATTTTCCGTAAAAATAATCCGGCGTTAACATTATCCTCTTCCTACCTCTCTTTTAACCAAATCGACCCATTCCTGACCATGCGTTTCCTTCGCTCTCTCAAACCAATGATCCATAGCTTCCGGATGCCCGTTCGCATCGTAGTGCAATGGCCTGCCAGTTGGATATTTCTTTTCTCCGCTGTGCGCCCATGATCTTCCATCCTCTGTCAGATACAATTCTCCCATATACTGATAATGCGCATATGGCACATTCGTCTCAATCAATCCAGGTTCAATAATATTCGTCGCTCCTACCATAGATCCCTGTTGAAACGGCATATATGGAATCATGTCATTCAAGACCTGCATGTCCAGTTTATCCTGTGCGCGTCTAAGATTTCCGTCAATTCTGCTTGTATCAAGCCTTATATTTACGTTTCCAACGGTCCTGTCGTACCTCATTTACATCCCCCATACTGCAATCGCCGCACTTACCATTAAAAATCCCCAGTAAATTGTGTCACATATTTTTTTCTTTTTCCTTGCCTTATCCATTTCTTCTATAAATGAAACACAAAATAAGAGCATGATTATTTTTAGCACCATCTTTATTCCTCCCCGTACAGTCCGCCTTTGTCCTCCCCTGCATTTTCTTCGTCACACTCCGCAAACATCTCATCAATCTCTTTATCATTAAATCCCTCATATTCTTTGAGGTATTTTCGTTTACTGTATACACCGTTCATCATAAGCTGATATGCTCTGGTTCGATCCTGTTCAAACGATGCCAGCAGATCCTTAAAATAAAATACATCTTCATCCGCTACACTTTCATCCAGTGCGTTGACGTACCCGCTCGGCATATTAAAAAATACATCGCAGTATTTGTCCAGTGCATATACCAGATCCTTGATCGCAGATTTCAGTGCATTCCTCATATCTGTGATGGTCTCCACGGTCTCGCTGTCGTCACTTTCAATCTCCGTTGCTGTGGCGATCCCTGTCTTGCGATCAAGAACAAACTGCCCCTGTGAGAATCCTGCCTTGGTTGATATCATAGATAAAATGGAATTAATATCTGCAACTCTCTGTTCTGTCAACAGTGTTGGTACATGTTCATTAACCGTATTAGAAGCTTCAACCCCCATCCTCAATCCCTTTACAAATCTTGGAAGTTCAAGTCTTTCCTTATCTCCAGTATTCTTATCGCGTTTCATCAATGCATTTTCATCAATAAATGTAATATGCTGCGAATCATCGACTTCATCATCTTTCCTGCTCCAAGCTACATCCAGATTGCGCAGTTCCTCGATACAATTTGCAAATACTGCCACGCCCTCCGGTGATGTATAGTCAATGGTGTTGTTATACGGCATCTTGAAATACCCAAACAATGGCTTTTCCACATTGGAGATTGTGACTGATTCCGGTATATTCTTCCACTCCGGTACATCTGTCAATGCAATGCTGCGCCCCAGACTGTCGCTGCCCTTTGATCTGAAAGCCTTATTCTCAATGGTGTATGTTCTTCCAACTCCTTCTCCATCGTCAGAGATCGAAGATGTAAAGTGCTGATACTCCAATCTGGTATAGTAATCATCTCCCTTAATCTGCCGGTCAATAAATATAACCCCAAGGATATCCCCGTTGCTGTTCTTCTCTGTCACTGCAAAGCTGCCTGGCATTACATAGTCGATTGCTCCCGCCGGATTATATGTACCGCTCGGCTTAAAAATAATGCCGCCCGCGCCACAGGCATCCTCTACCTTATCCCGGATGGACTTCTGGATCATTGCACCAATGCACTGATTGATATAATCCGCCCTGTTGCTGCCACTGATCGTCATATTGAGATCCAGACAGGTCTTTTTGCTGGTGTAATAGCAGAGAAACTTTGCAAAATTGATTGTGCGCACAGTCTTGCTCATCCAGTACGGTCTACCCTTAATGATGTTCTGCCACTCGATCTGTGCCATCTCCATCAGATCAGAAGAAATAATATCAACATTAAATTCTTTCTCTGCACTTATTTTGAATAAATTCATGATAAACTCCTTTACTCGTGTGAATATGTTCATATGTCACCGCCTTAAATGCCAAGCTGTTTATATACTTCATCTATCTTGTGCCACTGAATAGCAAGCCAATCAACCATTTCCTCATTTTTTGCCCAACCGCCATTATACTGGTTTGAAGAATCTGATAATCCACTCTCGTTCAAAAATGCATGCACAATTTCATGGCGCAACGTCTTTTTCCTGTATGACTTCTGTTCTTCTTCACTCAGGTCAAAGTATTTTTCTTCTGACATATCCGCAACAACAATCAATTTGCTCTCTTCGCCACAATAACCGGCTAAGCTATTTTCTTCCAGATACTTATCCTCTGATACTTTGTGTGTCTCAATTTTGTATTCTGTTCCGAGAACATTAATCTTCATATTCTCCATCGTCCTCTTCCTCCTCATCTTCGTCTATCTCGTCATCATACAGTCCATTATTGCGTCTGCTTTCCATAATCACACGGTTCAGACCATATATCAAAGCCATTACGCAGTCCTCGTCCAGTTTTGGATAAGCATCCGAAAAGCTACCGTCTGCCAACTGCTCATGCTCCAAGGTTGTAAGCTCATGCGCAAGGTGCGGGCATCGTTCCGGATCAACCACAATCTTTGTGGTCTGCTGCAGCCATTCCCAGCAATAATCCCTTCCCTTGCCGGAACCCCAACGCTTTTTGGCACCGATCGCATTAAATCCCCAATCCTGCAGCTCTGCAATGGCATCCGGGCGCGCCGAGTCACATATGATCTCTTCTGTAATGTATTCCTTAATCTTTCGGGCAAATGCGCTGTTCTTGCACCGCTTGGCAAATACCTCCGACACGCAATACAATGTATCTGTGTCCTCGTCATAGTAGGCAACCTCGAATGTTTGCGGGTGCTCAAAACCAAAGTCCAGGCCATAATAGAGAAATGGCAGATTCTCTATCTCTGCGTCCGTGATGGTCCGCTCTTCTACATTGTCGAAGATGCCACCACCAGTACCGGTTACTTCGCCCATATAGTTATTGCGGTAATATAGTGGCTTATGTACCTTGAACCACTCCGCACGCTCAAAGAATCGTTTACCAAGCCACTTCACCGGCACATTGTAATAATAGCTGTGGCAAATCCTGGTCTGCGGTTTATTCCGGCACTCTTCCACGTACTGGTTCATGAAGTTGTTCTTACTCTTCGGTGGGTTGAATATCTTGATATCCAACGCTGGCGTATCAGATCTGAGAAATGTATCTTCGATATTATCCATCTGCTCCACGCCTGCCATTTCGTCACATTCTTCATGGATCAGCATTTTTACATATCCAAATGGAACATTAAACGATTTTAAACTGATAGGTTTATCCGCTCCCACAAACATAACCATCTGTCCGGTCGGCTTATACACCGCGCACATAGGAGACTGTTTGAAATCCCAGTTATCCAGATCATTGTACCGGATCACAGTCTTCATGAACTGGTTATAAACAGATCCACGCAAGTCAACCTTGTATCGTCTGGTATATACAATATGTGCCTGTGGATCTTGCCGGATGGTCTCGTATGCCAGGTCTCCCCAGAAGTTGGACTTGATAGAACCACGACCGCCCTTAGATACAATCTCATGCACATCTATCTCCCCGGCAAATGCTTCATGCACTGTTCGGTAGATTTCCACAAAATCGGAAGTAATGTCTGTGATTGGTATCGTCCACAGAGGTGCTTTCTCCCGCTTTTCTTTCTCCTCCCGTTCAATTCTCTGCTTTTCTGCTATTGTCAGTGCTTTTTCCAGTCCATCCATTGCCTTAAGTTGATCCTTGAACTCCGGTGTATATCCCTCTCCATCCCTCAACATACCTTTTGCTATCATGCTTCTGCGTTCCTGTATTTCTGCAAGACTCATAATGTCACGGTGCTGTTCTTTCTCGATACGCTCCATCTGCTCGGCGATACTTTCCGAAATATTACTTTTCCTTACATTCTCGCATCCTGTGATAGCTGCTCGTGCTTCTGCATATCCTGCATCCTTTGCTGCTTGTGTAGCATTTCCGCCGTTCTTAATATATTCAGCAGCAAATGCTTCCTGCTTTGGTGTCAGCTTCTTCCCGTTTTTCTTATCTTTCGTTCGTTTTGGACGTTCGCTTTCGTTCGCTTTGCAATCCGAACGTTCGTTATCCCAGTCATATGTATTTTTCCATCTGCGGATTGTTCCTTCCGGTTTCCCAAGCTGGTCAGCAATGTCCACCAGCTTCATGCCGTCCTTATACAGTTCATATGCTTTATCAGCTAATGGATTTTTCTTTGCTGCCAACCGATCATCTCCTTTCATGGCAATAAAAAAGATACCGCATCCATCAAGGACATGGTATCTTTTTACAGGTGCCCGGATTGACCACCGGAGCCTCACATTGCTGTGTGTTCTCCTTCCTAAACTACTACCTGTTAATATGATAATACCATGCCCTCTGCACTCTTTCAATCATTTTTCTTTCTTTTGGACTTACCTCATACGTTCCCTTTTCGTCATGTATATATCCCTTATGTGTATGCAGATCAATCTTTTTTCCGTTCACATTGTGTAAATGCCCTGTATCAATTTGCTTATACCGCTTCTTGTTTTTATCGTAATATGAGATACTTTTTATTTCATTCTTGGTATTTACAACTGCATACACTCGCCCATCTGTCATGGTTTCCATTGGTGCTGTAGCTGATCCATTATTATAACTAACAAATTTTATATTTCCAGTCTGATATAGTGTTTTATATTCACTGCCATACTTCTTACCTTTATCGCTTAATCCACTACTGGCTCCTCTGCCACCAAAGAACTGCAAATTCTCTACCACTGCGCCACCTCCGCCTCATGCCACTTCTCACTAAACTGCTTGATATGTACAATATTTCCCTTACACTCATCCGGGACTTTGCCACAAAAAATAATCTGTGCCGGCTGCAATCTCTCCACCATATCAAAATAACCATCTAAAAACCGCTGTTTCCCTTCCTCACTGTTCTGTGTTCCTACAGAAGAAACTGCAACAACACCATGTGTAGGTTCTCCATCAAAGCACCATTCAAACGACTTCCGATCGCTCCAGCAAATCGTAGGAATAACATTGATTCCATGCATCTGCCAGTACGCGCCGAGCCAGTGCTTACGGTAATGGTTATAGATCTGTAACGACTTTGGAAAATCCGTATACAGACTGAAATCCGGTGTCAGCACATACTTAAACCGTTGCAACATTGCCGTGTACTTATCCGGGTCTGTCCATACTCTGGTAAACTGGTAATCATCCAGGAAGAAATGTACTGCCTTATTCTCCGGTTCTTTTGCGTTCCTCGCATAATTGAATCCGATAAATTCTGCATTATCAAATTGTACAGGCTCTAACTCCGGTATGTCATACTGCCCGACTCCGTCAAATAATATCCTCTGTGCATTTTCGTAATTTCTCTGTGTTTTATACATGGCATAGTCCTTTCCTCATATCATAATTATAGGACAGGTCAAGCATGGATTTGTGCCAACTTTAGGGCATAATAAAAGAGAGGCTGTTATTCCTCTCTTCCCCATACGATCATATACTGCCCGTTCTTTTCTTCCACCAAATGCGCCATTCTCTGCCGCATAAGTCTCTGCGCTGTGCCTTTTCTCCTGTAAAAACTCCGCCTGCTGATTGGGAGAATGCCGTAATGCGCTTCAAGCATGTCGTAACTGGTCCCAATAATGATTGATTCTGTCAGTTTATCAGCTATGATGCTGTCCACGCTCATGCAGATCTCGTATATTTCTTTTTCATCCACGCACATTCCCCCCCCCTAAAACTTTCTTTTCCTATTCTTCTCCCTGCCAGATCTTCGGTGTACCATCAGCATTGAGCATAACGGTAAGACCGCCGCCCGTACTTATTGTGATATATAAATACATCACTCCTGTGTCATTATCTGCATAAATAAGATATTCTTGTCCACTTCCCACCAGTACCATTGTGTTTTCCTGTCCCGCACTGACATTTGCTGTATCACTGCATCCGGCAATCAGAAGTGTTGCTGTTATGATGGCTGTTATAAGTTTCTTTCGCACTGCATTAGTCCTCCGTATTTTCCTCATATTCCTCTTTGCTGATGGTCCTGATGCATTCCTCACTCACGCCTAAACTTTTCGCCATGTTTGCAATGGCTCTTTTCACATAGTCGTATGCACTTTCTTCAAAAATCCTTGGCTTTTCTTCTGTGACTGTAAAACCTATATTCTGCTCTGTATATCCAACGGAACCCTCTCCGCCAAACATTTCTGAATCCTTAATTTCAAAGTATAATGATATTCTGATTTTCATTTCATTCATTGTTTTTCCTCTCTTTCTCAAAGTTCATCGATCATCTTTGAGTACTCGTTATACTGTTCTTCCGTCACATCTGCGACATTGTTCAGGAAAAAATATAAATATCCTTTTGAGTACTCGGCTGACCATAGTTTTAATTTGATTTTCTTTTTGGCAATTTCATAATAGAGACCGAAATCCATTATTATATTTTTCATGAGATGACCATTCCTCTCTTCTTGGTTTTGTTATCTGGTTCTAAAATAAACTCATCTGGTTCTCGTCGTACTGGTAAATGCGTCCAGTCATGATCCTCCCTAACTGACGCAATCTCTCCACCCGTGGTTTCTGCTTAAGATTTGCCATATAATTATTATCCACTTCCGGCGGTATGGATAAATAATATTCATCTGGCAATGGCAACTGATTTTCTGTGCAGGCCTCATGGATCTTTGACTGATAATAAATGATATGATTCCGTGTCAGATTCATGTTGCATCCATCGGACCAGAACGGATCATTACACCCGTTCTGATTGATAACTTTCCAGTGTTCTATTTCTCTGCGGATGCACCGGCGGTACTCTTTCACTTTATCTTCTGCTGTCTGTATCATGACGGCACCTCCACAAAATTTAAGGTTTACGCAAACCGGAGCTGTCCGGTCTGCTCTGCTTCTATCTGCATATTCGGCATCCGCTCTGCAACACACAATTCTGGCAAATTCGCTCTGACCAGTGCCGCAGGAATCGGCGGACAGACTGCATTGCCGCATCTTCTCACCTGTTCGCTTCTTGGGTAGGTCTTTCCGGTATAATCATGGTCTATTATGTAATCATCCGGGAATCCTTGGCATCCATATAACTCTCTCGGCTCCAGCATCCGCAGTCCGATATCTACAATCTGATAATCCACACCCTTGATTGTCACCAGTCCAAATCTGTCATGCGTTGGTATTGTATCAAGCGGTTCTTTCAGATCCTGTCCCGTTCCTTGTCCATAGTATTTCACAAGAAATGCCCTGACCTCTCCAAAATGTCCATCACCGGCGGTAATTGTCGGAATAGGATCACGCATATCTCTTCCATCACAGTGATTGTTCATCTGAATTAAATTCGCCGTAACCACACTGTTATGATCCCATGCTGTCACTGTCGGTAGCGGCTTCTCCATACTTTCTCCTGCACCTTTGTAACCACCATCATAATATTTATGCAGAAACGATGTTACCAGTCCGTATCTATTAGAGCTATCAACTGTCATAATAGGTTCTTCAATCAACTGCCCTCTTACTTCGTCCTTTGCTGTTTCTGAATGGTACTGAATAAGCGTCGGGCTAATAAGGCATTGTTGATTACCTGTGGTGATCGTATGTATCGGATCTCTGCAATTTCCGCCCGGATGATTTGTCGTATTCGTTCCCATGTATGGTGCAAGCATTGGTTCAATCAGACAATGCTCATTTTTGCTCACAATCGTTGTGAGTGGTTCCCGCACATCCTTGCTTCGATCTTTTGTGAATCCGGTCTGCCCGATCTGCACCATATACGGCTCTACAATCCCGTATCCATGCTTCCCGGTTATGGTCGGCATCGGCTCCCGAATATCGTTTGGTCTACGTTCACCGCCGTGGTTGCACTGGATAATAAACGGTTCCGGATTATCAAGGATGAATTTTTTAAATCCTCTGGCTATTCTGTCCATCGTCTTTTGTGCCAGTGGTCTTACTGCCCGGATTCCGTATTTTTCTTTGATTTCTTCTGAAGTATCAAAGATACTTGGACATGGTCGGCTGAAATCAATCTGTGTGTATGCTCCGACATAAGGTTTCAGCAATCCCACCTTTACAGCTTCGCTGTCCGCCGGTCCGTGTGTCGGCTCCGGCCATACAATCGGCTTTCCGTCACACCTTGCAACCATAAAGAATCGTTTGCGCATGGTCGGCGCACCATAATCAGCGGCGATCAACTCACGGAATTCCACTTCATAGCCCAAATTCCGAAGTTGCTGCACGAACCGCTCAAATGTCTTGCCTTGCTTTTCCTTAATCGGATGATGCCCTCTATTTAACGGTCCCCATGTTTTAAACTCTTCCACGTTCTCCAACATGATTACTCTCGGTCTGACAAGCCCCGCCCATCGTAAGGCAACCCATGCAAGACCACGGATATTCTTATCCTTTGGCTTTCCTCCTTTCGCCTTTGAAAAGTGCTTGCAGTCCGGGGAAAACCAGGCAAGTCCGACAGGATGCCCGTTACATGCCTTGACTGGATCAATCGCCCACACATTTTCACAATAATGCTTCGTGTTCGGATGGTTCGCCTTGTGCATCTTGATAGCTTCTGGATCATGGTTGATGGCTATATCAACACTGTATCCGGTTGCCATTTCTATACCAGTGGAAGCGCCGCCCCCACCGGCAAAATTGTCAACTATCAATTCTCCATGTATCATTTTCTTCAAAAGGAACCCGGCGCGCCTTTTATCCGGATAGGTCCCGGCTCCTTTCATATTATTGTAGTTTTTACCTCTTTGATGTATAATGATTTTAATTTACACATAAGGAGGAATTTTTATGTCTAAGGATATAACTAATAACTTCAGCGTTTTAAATGCTGATTTGCCAGAATCAGTTGATAATGCATTAAAAAATCTTACAGATTTGCCTTCCAAAAATGTCGGTCAAACATTATCTGATTGTTGGTTTTTAGTCTTTGGCGGTATTTCACAATTAGCCGAAAAACGTAAATTAAAATATGCCAAAGACTTAGAAGAATTTAAGCAATCCTTAAGTTCAAAAATCACTTCTATTCCAAAAGAAAATCGTGTCGAAGCAAATACCCAAATAGTAATGCCTGCATTAGAAAATGCAAAATACTGTGTTGAAGAACCAAGTCTACGTGAAATGTTTGCAAATTTAATTTCATCATCGCTTGATATTGAAAAACAGGATATTGTTCACCCTTCTTTTTCGGATATATTAAAAACCATGACACCACTAGATGCTCAAAACTTAAAACTAATATTTGATAATTATCAGTTACCAATTTGCAATATTGTTAGAACATCTGATAACCCATCTTTGTATGCCGTGGTGTTGCAAAACATATTTTTAGAAAACTCAGAATGTACTATATATGAACGCCAATCTCTTTCCATCAGTTTTCTATCTAAACAAGGGCTAGTTGAAATTCCTTCATCGCTCTCCATACATGATGACGCTGCTTATTTTAAATATGAGCAATGTGATGAAATGCTACAAATTCAAAATCAATATCCAGATTATACATTTCAATTACAAAAACGTTTAGTAAAACCAACTCCTTTAGGCGTTTCATTTCTCGACATATGTTGTCCTGATTAACTCTTTAAACATTGCAAAGATATCATTTACATAGCTATCTATTATTTTCATATAGTAGATAGCTACAATTTTATTTACAACTAACGCAGTGATGATTGTACAAAGATTATTAATTATAAAGTATTTCATATATTCACCTCATTTCCGTCGGTTTTTCACACCGCTCAAATTCGATAACCCACACCCACGGATTTGCATCCCAACCGTAGCGGTCAATGTCGGATTTCTTGATGGTGCTGTTCCAAATTCCTATAAACGATGTGATTGTTTGGTCTTCATTTAATGTTCCATTTGCATGAATGTACTTATCTGCTCCCTCAGTTAAAGCACTCTCTGCGGTTATTTCCTGCAACCGCTCAACTCTCACGTCCGTAACGCGAAGCCAGATCCGCGCCGCTTCTTTCGGCATGTGGATTGATGGGTGCCAGTGTATTCTCGTTGAAGTTGCCATACATCCATCACATCCCGGATGATTTCTGCAACTTGCCGGATAACCACCAGATAAGGTTTCACATGGGTCTAAATAATCGCTGTCATAGTCCGCACGATAATAATATTTTCCACATTCCTCCGTCCATGTCTCGCGAATATACAGAACATCATCTGTGTGATACTGCGGCTTTGCGTATTGAATAGAACCGCCGTATTCACCAATGCCAAATCCAAAGCATCCTACCTCTTTCTTTTCTGTACTGTCGGTAACAAAACCGAGCGGGTATGTATGCTTTTCATCTGGTTGGGGTTTTACCAGCCGTCTTGTACAACTCTTTCTCCCGTCCAGAATCGCCAGAACCATCTCGGTATTGAACAAAATCGTTTTAATCGGCATCCGTTCCACCGCCTTTCACGATTGTAATTGCTTCGTCCATTGCTCTGTTCCATTCCAAATCTTCATCTGTTCGCACGACTCTGAACTTGTCGTTTAACTGATCCACAACCTTGTCCTGGTCGTAGACGGTCGGTTGCACGTCAAGTGCCATAAGCATTGCTTTTAGAACCTGTTGGCTACGTTCATCATGTAATGTACAACTTACTGCACAATTTAATCCGTGTTTATATTTATCCGCATCAATCAGTCTCATCGTTCGCCCTCCTGTTCCAATCTGTAGTTGCTTTCGTTCGCTCGTCTTTCCCTGTTCTGATGCCTCCGTCCTGATCCATGTACATCTCACATTCATAGCTTTTTGGAAGTTCTGTTCCGCATTTCATACATTTGATTTTGAACATTACCCCAACAGCCGAATGTGATGACTTATTTGTAATGGTTAAGAACATTGCGTTTCCGCCGCAGAACGGGCATGGCTTAAGTTCTTCATTCATTCTTCGTTTTCCTTCCATTTCTCACATGTATCATCCAGTCCACGGAAATCTGCACAGTGTTCACTGTCTCCATTGCAACAAACGCCCTCACTTTCTGCCTTAAGCCATTGTTCCACCTCTGTAACAGAACACATTGCTACGCCGCCCTCAATGGTCTTTACGCTACTCTGCCCATATGTTTCGATTGAGCAAAGGAAATCTAAAAGTTCCTCGTCCGTCATGCTCCGGATCCGGTCTGCATTGGTCTGCGGTCTGCATTCTTTCACAATCTCAAAGCACTCACCTTTCCAAGCTAAAACATTTTCTAGCTTATAGGAACTGTAGCCAACATGATAATAGTCCTCTCCGATTTCCTTGTACTTAATTTCGTAATACGGCGCTTTCCCTGTCGTTGTGACGATAACATCTAGGCAAGAAACTTTAATGCGTTCCGTTTTGTTATCCCGTGCCGCAGTTCTTATACACTCAATCATGACTTTCCTCGCTTTCCCTGTACGGCTCCGGCAGTGGCATCCAAGCATTCACGAACAAATCGTATTCCACATAACTTTTCTCATCGTCCCCCGGATAAAATGCACCGTTTCCGTCCTTATCAGCTTCATATCTGCCAATGTCCGGCAATGTAAAATTTTTAAATGAAATCATGATATATTTATCATCCTCCGGCAGTCTCTCTGTTACCGGAATCCACCCACCAGTCTTTTCTTCCTCTGCCAGAATCCTGTTTACCTCTTCCTCTGAAATCGCTTTCGTTAGTGGAGAATACCCGCAGGCTTCTGTTGCTGCCTCAGATATCTGGTTTTTAATCCTGCTTATTTTCATTCTGATCCTCACTTTCCGGCAACATAGCATATTTATAGCTACTCATTTTACCGTCGTATGTGCTCCATGACGTTTTTCCGTAATCCCATGTATAAACCGTTTCATCTTCATATTTTGCAAAATGTTCTTTGCTCCACGCAAAAAGTTCAGAATCTCTGACCAAAATCGGTGTATCGACTGGAACTTCGCTCCAATCAACATACTGGCTGTTCGCCCATTCTTTTGCTTTTTCTCTGCAACGACCAGCATTTCTAATGTCATTAACGCAAAAATCGCATTTATCGCAGACTCCCATGCATTTTTCCAGTTTTCCATTAATTAACGCAATATTGCCTCCATCACATGCAATATTTAAAATCTCTTCCGCATATTTTTCTCTATTCAGCATCCTTCTTCTCCTTCCCGTACCGCAACTGATACGGTACTTCCTTAAAATCTCTCAATGCATCCGGGTTTGGATGCTTTGGTATTCTCGTCTGACGGTTTTCCATCTCTGCTATGATTCTGCGTCTCTCTTTGCTTTCTCTGTGCAATTTATACCTCCGTCATTTTCCAAGACTGTTTACAAGCTGTTCTGACCTCGTATAAGCCTTATCCAACAGTTCTAAATATTCATCAAAGGAAATCTGTGACTTTTCAGATAACTCCCTCGGATAACGCTCTAACAAAGCCTTAACACACTGCTTCATGTCTCCAAAATATCCGATTGTTCGAACGCTTTCTTTTTCATTGCCGTCCTTATCCTGTCCGGCATATCTCTGTCTCAGGGTGTGATTCAGAGAATCAATCTCCACAAAATATCCATCCTGCAGTTCCACAACTAACTTGTCCATCAATCATTCCTCCTATATTTCATACGTCTTTCCGATAAAACGCTTGTCAATGTACTTACATTCCCATTCCAATACGCTTGCGATCCCTGTCATGGTTTCATATCCGGTAGCAAGGCAGCTAATTAAATATCTGATTCTCTCATAAACCTGTCTGATCTGATTTCCCGAAAATTTAAACTGTGTTTTAAGGCAGACACCCAACATAGCAAAATAATTAAATACCTGTGCCAGTAAAAACTTATTTGCCTGTATCATGCAGTTCGGTGCAATCTTTCTCTCTACCAGATAAAAACTTTCACGATACGGAATCTTATTAGTTTCCTCTCTCACGTCAATCTTGCATTTATCTTTCAGATAAAAACCAAGTTCCTCGCCTGTCGTTCCATCCTTTGCATTCTCCACATATGCATCAATAGTCTGCTCAACCTTTATGATTCTTTTGTGTCCGAATCCGAACTTATCATGCAGTGCCTGATATGCCATCATACGGACGTTATAATAGGATTCCTCTATCAGATAATCCGCATTGCTTTGTGCCTTGGCGTGTCTCTGTATTCCGATCAGTTCACTCTTGGAATATCCAAGTGGCTGCATCCGCTTTTTCTTTCTTGCCAGTGCATTACTCATCCCGTACACCTTCTTTCTCTTTTCTTTCCCATTTTTCCATCAGATCAAAAAGTTCTTTTCTTACTTCCGCTTCATGTCCCTTGGCTTTTTTTACAGTATCATCCACGATATCTGTGACATGCTGCCATTGTTCATCTGTTAACGGATAAAACTTACTGATCTGCTGATCGATAAAATCTTTCTTTTTATTCAACCATTCACGTTGTGCATTATTTAAAATAGAAATCACATCCTTTTTGTAAACTTGTGATACCTTTTGTTACTAACAAATTCAGTAAAATCAATACTTGCAGAGATTGGTAACAAGGTAACAAAGTAACAACAATCTTTTTACGCGTAGAAATTATTTTTTTATCTCAATTTTTTCATGTAAAAAAAATTTTTAAACTATATAAAAAGTGAAAATCGCATGTTACCTGTGTTACTTGCTACCTCACATCTGTAATTTATTCTACTTAAATGGCAGCTCTTCCTGCTCATCCTCTGATATTTGCATGAAACCATCCTTATCAACCTCGATTCCGTCATCCAGTTTTAAAAACACACACCGGAAGTTCTTTCCCTCGATCTTCTTCTGCTTCGTATACTGCCCTGCCTGGGTCTGGATCTTGCCGTGCCGGTCCGCCCATGATAGAAATGCTTTTTTAGAAAATCCTCCGCCCTCACAGATCCTGTCAAATGCCGGGTTATAGATCACCGCATATCCATTTTCCAAAATGCCCCATTTCTCACAGGCTGTTGCCGCATCAAACCTTGTCTGGTTCATAGCGATCATTCCAAGGATATACTCATAACAGCGCTGATTATCTGACACGTCTGAATAGTCCGTAAGTGTTTCTTTTGCTTCATCCAAGGAAATATATACCCCATCCTTAAAAATGCTTTCTGTGGCGATTTTATCTGCTGTGAGAATTATGCTGAGAGACATTGCCTGCTTCTGCATTTTGTCAGAATCCATTAACCGGTTCATAAATCCCTTTTGTATGTTCCGCAATTCTGTTTTATCCATGTCCTTAATAACATCCACAAACACCCTGCCGGCAAATCCATAGTTTTTCTTGAGAATCTCAGCCGTACGCTGCGGATCATCATAGATTTTCTGTGAACATTCCAGTTCTAAGATACGGTTGATTGCTCCGCCCTGGCTGACATAACTGTTCAATGGCCGTTCACCGTTTGTTATGATGCAGTTCTTCCACCGGTTCTCACGGTTGATTCCAAGCTCTTTGTTACTCCGGC
>UMCU01032286.1_pt1 | contig 14445 bp, 10 predicted proteins | sample 1964331 | NCBI WGS metagenome assembly UMCU01 (sample SAMEA4835978, study PRJEB28245) | human gut metagenome | biome: gut microbiome; material: fecal sample | place: Denmark | collected 2008
CGGAGCGGCTGTTTTTTTATCCGGTTTTTATCCTTACCGAATACCTGTCCTCTTTCATGCTGTTGCCTGATGTATTTTCTTTTTTAACACTAAAAGACTTTCCCGCATCCACTCCACAAATTTCGACAGATACCGCAGAATGGACTCCGCTGCAACCGTAAATACCGCAGTCAGCATCATACACTGCCCTGAGATATCCCTGATTGCAAATAAGTGGCTGACAAATATCATGCAGAACAGCCAGCCGGCGACCATTCCAACCATCAGTACCCGGTGTCCGGCCGTCATCGGTTTTGCGATCTGATATAAGATCATAAATCCAACAATAGCAACAAGTATCGTACAGGATGTCGAAATGTCCTCTTCGTTCACACCAAATACCTGACAAAACAATACCAGACTGCTGACAGCAAAAAAATCGGTAAGTCCGGCAGGCAATGCCTTCAACAACACATTTGTCATAAAATGTCCCTGTATGCGTTCTTTGTTTGGCTCTAATGCAAGCACAAAAGACGGAATTCCAATCGTAAACATACTGATCAGCGAAATCTGTGACGGTTCCAGTGGATAATTGATCATAGAGATCATGGAAAATACTGCAAGCAGCATGGAAAAAATATTTTTAACCAGGTATAAGCTTGCCGAGCGCTGGATATTATTTACCACTCTCCGCCCTTCCATCACTACAGAGGGCATCCTTGAAAAATCATTGTCCAAAAGAACAAGCTGTGCCACCTGCGATGCAGCCTCGCTTCCCGATGCCATTGCGATACTGCAGTCCGCATCTTTTAATGCCAGCACATCATTGACACCGTCACCCGTCATGGCAACCGTTCTTCCCTGTGCTTTCAGCGCTTCCACAAACTTTAACTTCTGATCAGGTGTCACCCTGCCAAAAATCTGATATTTTGCTACAGCCTGTGCGATACTCTCATCTGTTGTCAACGTGGATGCATCCACATAGTTATCTGCGCCACAGATTCCCGCTTTTTCCGCAATTTCAGCAACAGTCTTAGGGTTATCCCCGGAGATAACCTTGATCTCCACACCACGCTCTGTAAAATAGGAAAAGGTTTCCTTTGCTCCTTCCCGTATCGCATTTGTCAGCATGATAAACGCGATCGGTAATACTTTTTCCGTAAGCTGCTGTCCGTCTAAAATTCCCTCATATCTGCCATACACAAGGACACGATACCCTTTCTCACTATACGCTTCTATTCGGTCTTTGTACTCTGCATAATCCTCCCGAAGCACAAATTCAGGTGCACCGATCACATAACTTTTTCCCTCTGAAATGATTCCACTGTACTTTGTCTTTGATGAAAATGCAAATACCTTTTCTGCTTTCTTTATCTTTGTTAAAGTATCCGGCTTAAAATATGTCTTTAATGCCTCCATTGTTGCATTATCGGCATCCATGTCTGCCGCAAACTCACCGATCATGCCCTTTATCTGCGCATGTTTTTGTTCCTGTTCCTCACCGCACTTTACATCGACATATACTTTCGTATCACCGTCTTTCTCATAAACTCTTTTCGTCAGGTCTTCTGCAAGAATAAACTGATCCACTTCCATCTCCGGCACTGTAATTGTTCCTGTCTTGTCCACACAAAGTACATCTACGCGAGCTAACGTTTCAATACATTTCATATCATGGATCAAAACCTGCTGCTTTGCCAGACGCATGGCACTTACCGCCATGGCAACGCTCGCTAACAGATAAAGTCCCTCCGGTATCATTCCAATGATTGCTGCGACCATACTTGTCACACTGTCCCGCAAAGGGGTTCCCGCATATACAAACTGCTGTATAAAAAGAACCACACCAATGGGAATGATCACAATACCAACTGCCTGTACCAGACGGTTTAAAGAACGGATCATCTCTGACTGTTCCCCTTCTTTTGTCTGGGTTGCCCGATGGGTCAATTTCGATATGTAAGACTCTTCTCCAACCTTTGTCAGTCGTGCAAGACAGCTTCCTGACACCACAAAACTGCCAGACAGAAGTTCGTCCCCGCTTTTCTTTACGATCTCATCTGACTCACCGGTAAGAAGTGATTCATTGACATTTAACTGTCCGTTTAACACAACCGCATCCGCTGGTATCTGTCCACCCGCAGAAAGCTCCACAATATCATCCAGTACCAGTTCATCCGCGGGAATCTCCTTTTTACTGCCATCCCGGATCACCCTTGTTTTAGGACTGTTTAAAATAGAAAGATCATCCAGTACTTTTTTAGAACGGATTTCCTGCACAATACCGATCAATGTATTTGCAATGATGATCGGAAGAAAAGTCAGGTCACGGAAAGCACCAACGCCGATTAACAATAACGCGATCACTAAAAATATCAGGTTAAAATATGTAAATACGTTTGATTTTACGATCTCTTTCGTCGTCTTTGTCGCCGACTCCGCTTTTTTATTCCAGAGACCCTTTTCTTTCCGCTCTGCCACCTGCTGTGCGGTCAGTCCCCGGATCGTTTCTGTCTGTTCCCGGTCTGCATTTTCTGCCACTTCTTTTCCCGTCTGATTCTGTTTTTCGTTTTCTGCCATTTCTTTCTCTGTCTGGTTCACATTTTCCTCCATATAGCTATACCTCTTAGTATTCATCACTGTCACTCTGACTCATTTACAATTCATCATAAGTTTGCTTACAAGTATAACCAATATTTTTGAAAAAAAGTAGGTTTTGGATAAGATTTAAGGAATATTTTAGATGTGTTAAGAAATTTTTATAAAAAAAGTTTTTAAGAAAAAATGCCGGACATCAGCAGTTTCCACTGACTCCGGCATTTTTACCATCACTGGTCTATTATTTATTGCTCAGATATTCATCGATTCCCTTTGCGGCAGCTTTTCCTGCACCCATGGCAAGAATTACAGTTGCAGCTCCGGTTACGGCATCACCACCGGCAAATACACCGGCTTTTGAGGTAGCACCGTTTTCTTCCTCTGCGATGATACATTTTCTGCGGTTGATCTCAAGTCCCTTTGTAGTGGAAGAGATCAGCGGGTTCGGTGAAGTTCCAAGTGACATGATCACGGTATCTGCCTCGATCTCATACTCAGATCCCGGAATCTCTACCGGGCTTCTTCTTCCGGATGCATCCGGTTCACCGAGTTCCATCTTAATGACTTTCGCGCCTTTTACCCAGCCATTCTCATCTACAAGAATTTCTGTCGGGTTCTGGAGCAGATCAAAGATCACGCCCTCTTCTTTTGCATGATGTACTTCCTCCACACGCGCCGGAAGCTCTTCCTCGCCACGGCGGTATACGATATGTACCTCCGCGCCAAGTCTCTTTGCAGTTCTCGCAGCATCCATAGCAACGTTACCGCCGCCGACAACGATAACTTTCTTGCCTGCTTTGATCGGTGTATCATACTCATCTTTAAATGCCTTCATCAGGTTGTTTCTGGTCAGGAACTCATTTGCAGAAAATACACCCATTGCCTGCTCGCCAGGAATACCCATAAATCTTGGAAGTCCGGCACCGGAACCGATAAATACGGCCTCAAATCCCTCGTTTTCCATTAATTCATCGATTGTAACAGATTTTCCGATAACAACGTTTGTCTCGATCTTAACACCGAGTGCTTTTACATTTTCCACCTCAGCAGCAACAACCTTCTGTTTCGGAAGACGGAACTCCGGGATACCGTAAATCAGTACGCCGCCTGCCTCATGAAGTGCCTCAAAGATTGTCACATCATAGCCAAGTTTTGCCAGATCTCCGGCACAGGTTAAACCTGCAGGGCCAGAACCGATGACTGCAACCTTATGTCCGTTTAATTTCTCTGCTTTTTTCGGTTTAATACCATTTTCTCTTGCCCAGTCGGCAACAAAACGCTCTAATTTACCGATTGCAACCGGTTCACCCTTGATTCCGCGGATACATTTTCCTTCACACTGGCTCTCCTGCGGGCAGACACGTCCGCAGACTGCCGGAAGTGCGGAAGACTGACTGATAATGTGATATGCCTCCTCAAAGTTTCCTTCCTTTACCTGTGCGATAAATGCCGGGATATTGATAGATACCGGACATCCCTTCATACACTGCGCATTTTTACAGTTTAAGCAGCGTGCTGCCTCAGCTTTTGCCTCTTCCTCGTTATATCCTAAACATACCTCTTCAAAGTTAGCCGCACGAACCTGTGGTTCCTGCTCGCGAACCGGTACTCTATTTAATACGTCCATTCTCTCTATCTCCTTTTCAAACGCTCAACCCTACTGACAGTTGCCACAGCCGCCGTGATGTGTATCACCTTCCTGCAGCTTTAACATCGCTCTTCCCTCTTCTGTCTTGTACTGTGCCTGACGTTTCATCGCCTGGTCAAAATCAACCTGATGCCCGTCAAACTCCGGTCCGTCCACGCAGGCAAATTTTACTTCCCCGCCTACTATCAGACGACATGCACCGCACATTCCGGTTCCGTCTACCATGATCGGGTTCATGGAAACAACGGTCGGGATTCCAAGCTCTTTTGTCAGCTTACATACGAATTTCATCATGATCATCGGTCCGATCGCTACACAGTGATCATAGCGTTTTCCTGCATCCCAGAGTTCCTGTAACTGATTAGTTCCCATACCGTGGAATCCATAAGAACCATCATCGGTCGTCACATAGAGATTTGTCGCAACTTCTTTCATCTGGTCTACTAAGATCAACAGATCTTTTGTCTTAGATCCCATGATCACATCACAGTCCACACCGTGCTCATGCAGCCATTTTACCTGCGGATATACCGGTGCTGTACCAACACCTCCGGCAACGAAAAGGATCTTCTTTTTCTTTAATTCTTCAATATCTTCGTCAATCAGGTCAGACGCACATCCAAGCGGGCCTACAAAATCCTGGAATGCATCTCCTTCCTGTAAATATGCCATACGCTCTGTAGATGCTCCGACAGTCTGGAATACGATCGTGATCGTACCTGCTTCCCTGTCATAATCACAAATGGTAAGCGGAATACGCTCGCCCTCCTCATCAATCTTTACAATTACAAACTGCCCCGGCTCACAGTACTGTGCCACACGAGGTGCTTTGACATCCATAAGATAAATCTTATCTGCCAGTTTTTCTCTTCTTACGATTGGATACATGGTCTCCTCCTAACATTTTTATATACATCAACATGCCCGTCAAAGTATTTATTTTCATACTTTAACATAATAAAGGAAAACACGTTAAATTTCAACGGCTTTCCTCTATTTTTTCTCAATTAGTTCTGTTTTTTCTCAAATTATTACTGCCAGATCCTGCAAAAAATCCTATTTTTCCCTTATTCTGCCTGTGAAAACAGGATCCTGTCGTTGACTAACCATCATTCCGCCTGCGAAAACAGGATCCTGTCATTGTCCAAACGCTTTCCGGCACAGACCGCAAACTGCTCTAACAGATCCTCCACCGTCATGCCCGCACGTTTTTCTCCGCTCACATCTAAGATGATATTTCCGGAATCCATCATCAGGGTACGGTTTCCAAGTTCTAATGCCTGGTGCATATTGTGGGTTACCATAAGGCAGGTGATCTTTCTCTCTGCAACGATCTGTCTGGTCAGGTCGAGCACTTTTTTTGCGGTTGCCGGATCCAATGCCGCCGTATGCTCATCTAACAGCAGGATCTTTGGTGTGACCATCGTCGCCATAAGAAGCGTCAGTGCCTGGCGCTGTCCTCCGGAAAGGAGTCCTACCGGCTGCTTCATACGATCCTCTAACCCCATATCAAGCAGTGCAAGGTGCTCCCTGAATTTTGCTTTATCCGCCGCATTGATACGGCTGAAATATGCATTTTTTGAGGTTTTGGCGCGAAGATAGGCAAGTGCCATATTTTCCTCGATCGTCATATGCGGCGCGGTTCCCTTTAAAGGATCCTGAAACAAATGACCAATCACCTTGCTCCGCACATGTTCTTTCTGGTAAGTGATATCCTCCCCATCTAACACAATAAGTCCCCGGTCGATAAAAAATGCTCCGGTGATTGCATTAAATAATGTAGATTTACCTGCTCCATTGCTTCCGATAATTGTTGCAAAGTCGCCATCCTTCAATTCCAGATTCAGATTTTTTAATGCGCATTTTTCATTGACAGTTCCCGGATTGAAGGTCTTGCTGACATTTTTCATAATTAACATCACGGTTCCTCCTTCTTCTGGTTCTGTTTCTGGATCTGTTCCATATATAACTGGTTTTCTGCCTTTGCAAGGCGGCGCTGTTTCATAAACGCTGCCTGCTTTTTCAGATAAGGCAGTGCGATCGCAAATGCAACGATAAGTGATGATACCAGTTTTAAACATTCTGCCGGAACATTTAATCTTAAAGCAATCGCTACGATAAAGCGGTACAGGCAGCTTCCTAATACCACGCCGATCACACGCTTTAACACACCGCCTTTTCCGATGATCGACTCCCCGATGATCAGACTCGCAAGTGCGATCGTTACCATTCCCGTTCCAAGATTGATATCACAGGATTTCTGATACTGTGCGAGCAGTCCGCCGGAAAGTCCGGTCATGGCATTCGCAACACAAAGTCCGATCGTGATCATAAGTCCGGTATTGATACTTGATGCCCTTACCATATCCGGGTTATCGCCGGTCGCACGGATGGAAAGTCCCAGTCTCGTATTTAAAAACCATGCCAGTATCACACCGACAATCACAACAAATACAGCTGCAACGATCAGTTTATACCAGGTTCCCCCGATATGATCTTTCGCCCATGAAAAAACCGTGTCACAGGAAAAAAGATTGATATTGGATGCAAAACCCATCACCGCAATGTTGATCGTGTATAATCCTGTATTTACGATGATTCCAGCTAAGATGGACTGAATACCCATTCTGGTCTGTAAAAATGCAGTAACGAATCCCGATACAACTCCTGCTGCCGCCGCCGCAAACAGTCCTAACACCGGATGTCCGGCAAGCGTCACCGTCGCACAGACTGCACAGCCTAATGTAAAGCAGCCGTCTGTTGACAGATCCGCAATATCTAATATGGAAAATGATACAAATAATGCAAGCGCAACCAGTGCATAGATAAATCCAAGTTCTAATGCGCTCTGTACAATGGAAAGTGTAATGATCGAACCCATAATCCCCTCCGGTTCCGTTTTTCTTCTATTCCGCTTTTATTCAAATTCTTCTGCGGTTGTAACTTCTTTTAATTCCTCACACATATCTTTAAATACACTGTCATCAATGCCAACAGCTGCAGCTGTCTCCGTGTTGACAGTCACGATACCACTGTCTAATGTGCGGACTGCTGTTGCTGCAGGATCAGCACCATTTACAAGGATGTCTGCTGCCATATCTGCCGTTGCAGTTCCAAGCTCTGTATAATTGACGCCATATCCTAAGAATGCTCCGTTTAACGCGAAGGAATCAGCTCCTGTATAGTGCGGGATCTTTGCATCTGCAAACTTTTCAAAGATTGCAAGCTCGGCTGTCATGATTGTGTTATCGGTCGGTGTGAATACTGCATCTACCCCTTCTGCCACAAGCGCATCTGCTGCTGCAGATACCTCTGCATTGGTGGTTCCTGTCTTTTCAATATATTCAATACCGTTTTCCTCACAGTAAGCGATTGCATCTGCAACCGGCACTTTTGAGGAATCCTGGCTCTTATCATATAACAGTCCGATTTTCTTTACATCCGGGTTGGCTGCCGTGATCAGTTTCATAACAGCCGTGGTGTCAAGTGCATCGGATGTGCCTGTGATATTTGCACCAGGTGCATTTAAATCTGCGACAAGTCCTGCGCTGACCGGATCTGATACTGCGGAGAATACAACCGGGATCTGATTGTCCTCTGTCGCATTCTGCATGATCATGGCTGCCGGTGTTGCGATCGGGATGATCACATCCACTTTTTCTGCAACCAGATCCGTTGCGATCTGATTTAAGGTAGAGGAATCTGCCTGACCATTATAGGTATAATCTGCATAATTGAATGTCACACCAAGTTCTGCACCTTTTGCATCAAGCTCTGCCTCGATCGCCTTCTCGATCTGGTTTAAGGAAGCATCATCTACATACTGGACGATACCAACTTTATATACCGTGCCATCTGCATTGGCTATCTCTGTCACATCCGCATTGGCATTCTCTTTTATTTCTGCGGTATTTGCATTATTCTGTGCATTTGTGTCTGTTTTCGCATTATTTCCCGTGCTGTTTCCACATCCACCAAGCACACCTGCTGTCATTGCCATCATTAATACTGCTGCCATCATTTTTCTTTTCATTTCTTTCCCCTTTCTGCGCCGTTCTCTGCGCATTACAGGTTTGTGCATAAGCACAAATCCTGTGTGCGAAAAATTCTATTTTTCGCACTTATTCCCTCCAGATTTTAAATTTGGAAAAAGCCGTTTCGAGAGGTGGAATTCGTCATCATGCAAACTTTCGTTTACAATGTAAATGAATTTTACATTAAAAAACCGCCTCAGGTTCTTGCCTGAGACGGTAATAGTATCTATTATCGCGGTACCACTCATATTGACTGAAAAGTCCACTCACTTCATGTACAACCATACATGCCGGATGGGTAACGGGTCCGGTTCCCGGCGGCGCCTACTAAATCCTGTTCAGGCCGCCCTCAAAAGTCCATTCAGCAAATCCATCCATACTGCAATCCCACCACCTGCAGCTCTCTGTAATATCAAAAAATGCTTACTACTCTTTCTCAACGGTTTTTCTTTATGGGTATACTTTAATATATTAAAGTGATTTTGTCAACACGTTTTTTATTTTCTTTTTTATTTTCTTTTTTCTCACACGGATTCATGTTATAATGTTGATGTATTATCCCATATAACTCCATAAATATAATTATGGGCTGGGAAATCCATATTTTTATTCAAAAGAAAAGTGGTATTTACCACGGAATGGAGGATTTTATAATGTATAAATTTACAGACGACTATTTAATTGGAATTGACGAGATTGATAATGAGCATCGTCGGTTATTTCAGATGATAAATGAAGCGATTGACCTTTCAAAAGAAAGTTCAGATATCTCTGTTATCTCCAAGAATCTGGTTTCCGGATTGAAAAATTACGCCGCAACACATTTCGCCCATGAGGAAGCTTACATGGAGCATATTCATGATCCTGAGCTTCCGATCCAAAAAAAAGAACATGAAGCATTTACAAAAAAAATCAACACTTTTGCTCTGGATACTTCTTCCCCGGAAGCAGCAAGGCAATCCCTAAACGACCTGCTGGCTTATCTGGCTCGCTGGTTATACCGGCATATCTTAAGCAGTGATACGATGATCGGAAAAATGTCTTCTATTTCTGCTGATGAAGAAGATCCATTTGCATTTTGCGAAAAATACAAAACCGGCGTTGAGTTAATTGATACTGAGCACCGACGGCTGTTTGAGATCATTCACGATACCAACGATCTGATTCACGCAGAACTTCTGCATGACAAATATGATGAGATCATGCACCTGCTTGTAGAATTAAAAGACTATACAGAATTTCATTTCCGTGATGAAGAAAATCTCATGGAACGCATCCATTATCCGGAAATCAGTGCTCAGAAACGTGCACATACTGCCTTCGTGGAACGTCTTGTTGAGGTTGATTTAACAGATTTGGACGAAATGGATGACAATCAGCAGGAATATCTGATTGACCTGATCAATTTTTTGTCCGGCTGGCTGATCAATCATATCTTAGGTTCCGATAAAAAGATTGGTGAGTATATGCGTGAACATGGAATCAAGGAAGAATAGGCTCAAAGAAAAACAAGAACACAAAAAATAATATCTGATTACTAAAAATTTTAAAAGGACAGAAACTGGAATCTTCGGATTTCCAACTTCTGTCCTTTTCCTATGCATCTATTTGTTGCTGTTCACATCTCCAAGTGTGACCAGCAGCGATTATTCTTCCCAGCTTACACATGCAGAACATATCCGGTTTACGAGAAATATACCAGCTCATCTTCCGGTTTTTCTGCCGGTTTGATGGATACCGGATAAAGTACCGGTCCTTTTCCCTTATACTCTCTCGCAAATTCCACATGCACTTCCGCAGTGATATTGATCCAGGATTTGTGCGGGATCTTGTCCTCATCCGCATATTTACACTTAAATCCGATAAATGTCACATCCTCGATGCAGCATGTCATCGCAAAACGTCCCGGCACAAACACTCCTTTTTTAAGTTTTTCCGGATTGTATACCAATGCCAGGAAAGATACTTTTTTGCCCTCATATTTTTTCGGATTATCCATACAGTCCATGTACCAGATTGCATAGTCTGCATCGGTGATCTCGATCACATCCGCAGAAAGATCAAACGGAAGTTCCTCCGGACGTTCATCCAAGCTGCCGTCCTCACGCTCGAAGACGAGCTGTGCCTTGCGGTTCTGTGCCTTGACATTACGGCGGCATTTGCCTTTGTCCGTGCTGTCATCACAGCGGTTAAAGATCACGACATCTGCCTGAAATAACTGCTCCATTACCATGGTACGCATATTTGCAAGATACATGTCAAACGTTGTCGCATCCACAGTCGCTAACTGCTGTACGATCACCCAGTGTTTCGGGAGTTCCATATCCATCAGTGTTCCCATTCCCCAGGTACCATTGTATTCGATAAACACCTGCTCCGGCAGATATTCCGCCTGCACTTTGTTTAAAAACTCTTCGGTAAAATCCTCTTCATTTTCTACCATGACAAGTCTGGCGTTGATTTTTTTTAACTCCTCCTCGTCATATTCGACATCTCCGTCCTCACAGCAGATCACAACACTTCTTCCACCCTCAGTGAAACCATCATCAAATAACGTCTCCTTCACCAGAGTCGTCTTGCCGCTGTCCATAAAACCGGTAAATAAATATACTGGTATTTCGTTCATATAAATCTCCATTCCTGAGTAACTTTTTCCCGCTTTTACGCGATTCCAAACAGTTCCTCTAATCTGTGTTCGTCAATATGTGTACCAATCACACAGAGTCTTCCGGTATAATCTGGCTCTCCTTCACGGATCTCGTACTCACCCGGAACCATGTCAAAGTAGATCCAGGAACCATTCACATCGGCTACCATACCTTTTGCACGAAGGATCTCGCCGTAGTCGTCTGTCTCGCAGAGTGTCTTTAACACTTCCTCAATCTGCTCTTTTGTAAACTTATGAGGCGTCTCCTTGCCCCAGCTTGTAAATACCTCATCTGCATGATGATGGTGATGATGATCGTGATCATGACAGCCGCAGGTGCAGTTTTCGTCATGCTCCTCATGATCGTGGTCGTGATCATGGTCATGGTGATGTTCATGTTCTTCGTGATCATGGTCGTGATCATGGTCATGGTGATGTTCATGTTCTTCGTGATCATGGTCATGATCATGGCAGCCACAGGTGCAGTTCTCGTCATGCTCCTCATGATCGTGGTCGTGATCGTGATGATGCTCATGCTCCTCGTGGTCATGATCATGGTGATGTTCATGCTCTTCGTGGTCATGATGATGCTCATGCTCATGTTCTAAAGCTTCCTCTTTTGCATGCTGCTCTGCGAGAAGTTTTACTTCCAGAGAGTCCTGTCCCTCCACTACTTTTAAGATCTGCTCGCCTTTGATCTCATCCCATGGAGTTGTGATAACAGCAGCTTTCGGATTTAATGCCTGGATCTGTTTTACACACAGCTCTAACTGCTCTGGTGTTGCCTTCTGGCTTCTGCTTAAGACAACCGTTGTCGCATATTCGATCTGGTTGTTGAAAAATTCACCAAATGCTTTCATCTGTTTGCTTGCCTTTAATGCATTTACAACCGTGATCAGTCCGTTTAATTTGACATCCTCGTCTTTTTCCACGTCGATGACAGATTTCATAACATCGGATAATTTACCAACACCGGACGGCTCGATCAAAATACGGTCCGGATGGAACTTCTCGATGACTTCATGTAAGTTTTTACCAAAATCGCCTACTAAGGAACAGCAGATGCATCCGGAATTCATCTCTGTGATCTCAATTCCTGCATCCTTTAAAAATCCTCCGTCAATGCCGACTTCACCAAATTCGTTCTCAATCAGAACGATCTTCTCGCCCTTAAAAACTTCCTCGATCATTTTTTTAATAAATGTTGTTTTTCCGGCTCCAAGGAAACCAGATATAATATCAATTTTTGTCATTGTCTTATCTCTCCCTTCACAAACACTACTATTTTACTCTAGTTTTTCCTCTTTTGCAAATTTTTGCATGGATTTCATGAAACTTTTATATTTTACGCTATACACTTCTCTTCTACACAGCACTCTTATTTATGAAACTGCATCTGATACAGTTTTTCATACACACCGCCTTTTTCTAACAGTTCCTCATGCGTTCCTTCCTCCGCAATGCCCTCCTCCGTCAAAACCAGGATTCGCTGTGCATTTTTGATTGTGGAAAGCCGGTGTGCGATCACAAATGTTGTACGATTCTTTGCCAGTTTTTCCAGAGAATCCTGCACGACTTTCTCACTTTCATTGTCAAGTGCACTCGTCGCCTCATCAAAGATCAGGATCGGTGGATTCTTTAAAAATACCCTTGCAATGGACAAACGCTGTTTCTGCCCGCCGGAAAGCTTGATTCCCCGCTGTCCGATATCTGTTTCATACCCATTTGGCAGCGACATGATAAAATCGTGTGCATTGGCATTTTTCGCCGCTTCAATCACTTCCTCACGTGTTGCATCCGGTTTTCCATAACGGATATTATCAAAAACGGTTCCGACAAACAGATACACATCCTGCTGTACGATACCGATATGGTCGCGCAGGCTCTTTAACCTGATATCCCGGACATCGCAGCCATCAATCTTAACTGCTCCTGCCGTCACATCATAAAACCTCGGAATCAGTGAACACAGTGTACTCTTTCCAGCTCCTGACGACCCCACAAGTGCCATATAAGCCCCCGCCGGAACGTTCAGGTTAATATGATTTAACACACATTCCGTATTTTCCTCATACTGGAAAGATACATCCTCAAAGCTGATATCGCCTTTGACATTGACCAGCTCTTTTGCATCCTCTTTATCTGCAATATCCGGTTCGATCGCCATGATCTCCTGAAAACGTTCAAACCCGGTATATCCGTTCTGAAACTGTTCCGTAAAATCAATTAGTGTCCGCACCGGCTCTGTAAACACGCTGATATAAAGCAAAAATGTGACCAGATCACTGATATCCACACTTCCCTTTGCGATCAGAATGACACCCGCAAGTATGACATTTACCTGGATCAGGGTCGTAAAAGTACCAAGTCCTGCCGAGAAACTTCCCATATAATAATAACTGTTCTTTTTTGCGCGCAGAAAGCCTTCGTTTCCCTGACGGAATTTTTCTTTTTCGATATCCTCATTCGCAAATGACTTTACCACACGGATCCCGGACAAATTATCCTCGATCTGTGCATTGATATCGGCGATCCGCTCGCGGTTGCTGCGAAACGCACGGCGCATTTTTCCGTTCATGTAATAGGCAAACAGAAACATGAACGGCAGCACTGCAAATGCGGCAAGTGCAAGTGCCGGTTTAATACTCATTAAGATCACGAACGCACCAATAATTTTGATCAGGGAAAGGATAATGTTTTCCGGTCCATGGTGCATCAGTTCTGTGATATCAAATAAATCCGTCGTAATACGGGACATCAGCTGCCCAACCTTCTGATCATCATAAAAGGAAAATGACAGCTTCTGAAAATGTGCAAAAATCTCCGCCCGCATGTCATACTCGATCTTAGCGCCCATCACATGCCCCTGATTTGCAATAAAAAAACGGCTGTAACAGTCTACCGCCACCAGTGCGAATAACATAAGCGCAATCCAACGGATCTGTCCTAAAATCGCCTGCGGTTCCATATAGATTAATGTAGATGTCACATAACGGATCACAAGCGGGATCACAAGCGCGACCGCCGCAGATACCGTTGCAAAAAACATATCTGCCCAGAACACTCCCAGATACGGCTTATAATATGAAATCATCTTTTTCAGGTTTTTACTCATAGTATTCCTCCATTTCCAACTCTTTTATTTTATCTATCCTGTCCCAAAAGTCAAGAATATGTGCTATACTAAAAGAAGCACACAGTGACATTGAGACTGCCAAAGTGCGATCCAATGTCAAATACGATAAAAAGGAGTACATGTATGGATACAATCAAAAGCAAATACCATGAAACACTTGCTGCAACAGTGATCAAAAACCTTGAAAAACGCCAGATGGAAGGCTACTACTGCCCGACCGTAGAAGACGCAGAAAAACTTGCATTTTCATTCTTAAAAGATGGGCAGACCGTATCTTTCGGCGGCTCCATGACCTTAGAGGAGACCGGCATGCTGACAGCGCTCCGCCATGATCCTTCCATCCATCTGATCGACCGCTCAACCGCAAAAACACCGGATGAAACAAAAAAAATGTATCACGACG
>UMCU01026782.1_pt1 | contig 14286 bp, 8 predicted proteins | sample 1964331 | NCBI WGS metagenome assembly UMCU01 (sample SAMEA4835978, study PRJEB28245) | human gut metagenome | biome: gut microbiome; material: fecal sample | place: Denmark | collected 2008
CAGGTTATATTTCGATAGCTCTCTTGCACAGGCGCTTCCCGATACTCCCGCTCCTATAATTACTACATCATACATGTTATTTTCTCCTACCAATTTCCATATATATTTTTACTTTCAGTCATCCTTCGCCCAGTTAAATGCGCAGGCGACAGCCTTTTTCCACATTTTAAGCTTCTTTTCTCTCAAATCAGCCTCTATCTCCGGCTCAAACACACGGTCAATAGCCCAGTTTCTCTTTATATCATCCATGCTGTCCCAATAGCCCACTGCAAGTCCTGCGAGGTACGCTGCACCCATGGCTGTAGTCTCCACGCACACAGGCCTGTTGACCGGTGCATTGCTGATATCAGCCTGCATCTGCATGAGCAGATTGTTGGCACTGGCGCCGCCGTCCACCCTAAGCGAGGTGAGATTGATGCCTGAATCAGCCTTCATTGCCTCAAGCACGTCATTTACCTGAAATGCCATTGATTCCAGAGTGGCCCTTATGACATGGTACTTGTTTACACCTCTCGTAAGCCCCACAATGGTTCCTCTCGCATACTGATCCCAGTATGGTGCCCCAAGCCCTGTAAATGCCGGCACCACATAGCAGCCGTTTGTATCCTTTACCTTTCTCGCCATGTACTCTGAATCAGTTGAGGAATCGATAAATTTCATCTCATCGCGGAGCCACTGTATTGAGGCTCCTGCCACAAATATTGAGCCCTCCAGCGCATATACCACCTTGCCGTCTATGCCCCAGGCTATTGTGGTTACGAGTCCGTTCTTTGATGAAACAGGCATCTCACCTGTATTCATGAGAAGGAAGCAGCCGGTGCCATATGTATTTTTGGCTTCTCCTGCCCTAAAGCAGGTCTGTCCAAAAAGTGCTGCCTGCTGGTCTCCTGCCGCTCCCGCGATAGGAATCGGTCCCCCGAAGTACACCGGATTCACCTCACCATACACACAGCTTGACGGCATAGGCTTTGGAAGCATGCTCTTTGGTATGTCAAGCTCCTTAAGTATCTCATCATCCCACTTTAAGGTATTGATATTAAACATCATGGTTCTTGATGCATTAGAATAATCCGTAACATGCACCTGCCCCTGAGTGAGCTTCCATATAAGCCACGTCTCGACTGTTCCAAACAAAAGCTCGCCTCTTTCGGCTCTCTCCCTTGCTCCCGGCACATTGTCAAGGATCCACTTGAGCTTAGTTGCCGAAAAATAAGCATCTATCACAAGACCTGTCTTTTTCCTAAAGTTCTCGGTAAGCCCCTTCTCCTTCAGTGAATCCGCATACTCTGCCGTGCGCCTGCACTGCCATACTATCGCGTGATAAACCGGCTCTCCCGTATTTTTGTCCCACACAATCGTGGTCTCTCTCTGGTTAGTAATGCCTATCGCACATATGTCGGCTGCCGTAGCCTGTATATTGGCCATTGCCTCCTTTGCCACCTCAAGCTGTGTGGCCCAGATTTCCTCTGCATCGTGCTCCACCCAACCCGGCTTCGGGAAAAACTGCGTAAATTCCTTCTGTGCCACGCTGCACATCTCGCCCTTCTCATTGAAAAGTATACATCTGTTGCTGGTAGTGCCCGCATCTAATGCCATAATATACTTTGCCATGTAAAAATCCTCCAACCAATTATTCGGTACCTAAATACTACTATTATTATAGCATGATATTTAAGCTATTTCCATAAAATCAGTACTCACAGACTTCGATTTCAAGCATATGTCCTAAAATCTTTAATTCATCTGAACAATCTCCGTAAATCACCACAAAATGAGGCTCCCAGCCATCCTTTACACTTTGATTTACAATATCATAGCTCTTTTTGTCTGTCCTTACTACAATTGATGTTCCGCAAAACTGCTTAGGCTTGTCGAGAGCACTTCCTGTTGTGACAAAAAATCTAAAGCTTCCATCTGCTTTTTGTCCTACTCTGAACACTGTGACTTTGTCAGCCGCCTTACAGCCAAAGTCCATTACAGGGCCAATCTTTCTGTTCGGATGCACTCCGATTGTTGCACCTGTATCCTCTCTTGAGATAGAGCATGCAGCTGTTCCGCAATGCCAGAATGTAATGGTATTTTCACTCTCATCAAGAGACACCGGATCTCCGAAAAATACCGCCTGCTCAGATAATTTCATTCCAATATACATAGAGAGTGCTCCATATGTATCAGCCTCACAGCTTGCAGCAACACCCATATCATTTAGCATAGCAAGCACGCCACAAACAGGTGTTCCAAACGCGGTAAAGAAATCAGGCCAGCATCTTGAAGATAGTGCTCCAATATTATTTTCATCTACATACTCCTTATATGCCTTGCACAGTCTCGCAAAATCCTTTCGATTATTGTCAGGAGTCTTGTCAAGACCAACAGTACTCTTAGTCATTTTATCGAGATATTCACTGCACTCATCATCGGTATAGCCCTTTGCCATATCAATAAGCTCTCTCACCTCAATTGTCTCAAGTGTTGCTCCGAATACCTTTTGCATGTCAGCATCCATTGCACGTCCAAATCCAAATCCCTGCGGTGTATGTCCGACTGAGGCAATCCTTAGATTTTTAAGCTCATTTTTAAGCCATGCTGCACGAATACAGGCACTAATTGTTTTCTTTGTCCTCTCTTCCTGTGGAGCTCCAAAGATATATTCAAAGTTACCATCCCTAAACGCAGCCAGTGCATTTCCTGCCGAATATGCTCCCGTCAATGAATTTAATCTCAACCGGCCTCCATCTATAACCGGCTCACGAAGTGTCCAAAGCAGTACCGGACACGAAAATCTTTTAAGAACCTCACTCGCATAAGCTGCATTTGCAAAGGTTATATTCTGTAAAATTATCAGGGATGGCTCTATTGTATCAAGAAAATTAGTTAAATCCTGAATTGATAAAAGCATTTTATCTGGTACAATTGCAGCATCCGTTATTGTATTTAATAAGTCTATTGATTTTTCAAATTCCTTCTGTGCGCTCTCCAAATGAAATGTCGGAACCCCGACCGGCACATATGCCACCTGAAATTTTGTCATATATTTTACCTCCAATAAAATTTTCAAAAACTACTTAACCATAAGCAGTATTCCTGATATAAAAAGTAATATGTAGGTGAGCTTCATAAATATTTCCTGGCTCATCCTCTTTACAAGCACTGAGCCTGCTGCCATTCCCGCTATCAAAAACGGAATCGATATGCATTGAGTCATAACAAGCCCTGCATTCCACATTCCCGCACATATATCCTGAACAAGTATCATCGAATTTAATATAATCCAAACAGTAGAAATAGTTGCTCTAAAGCTTGTCTTTTCCTTTATCTCATTGGATAAATACCCTATCAGAAGCGGTCCGCCTGACACAAACATACCATGAACTATTCCCGCACCAATAAGTAACAGCATTGATTTCCATGATGATTTTTCTTTTGTATCACGCTGCCTTTGCCCATATATGCTGTAAAACCCATGTATTGCAAGAAATATCACAAAAATACCCAGAAACTTGTATAATACTGCATCATATCCTGCAAGTGCGTTCTTTAGAAAAAAGCCGCCAAAGATTCCTATAGCCATGACGATGACTACCTTTTTCAACTGCTTCCAGTCTACATGTTTCCATTGTGTAACAAAGACATACACTCCGGCAAGAATACCAAGCACATTTAATATCGGCTTAGCGGCATCATATCCCACCAGAATTAGGCTTGGAGGCATTGCGAGGATGGTCCCCGCAAAGCCTGTAATGCCCTGAATCACATTTGTCAGAAAAATTATTATGTAAAATAAAACAGTGTTCATTTATTTGACTCCATATTTTTCTCTGATTTCTTCAAATATATCAGCAAACTCACTATTTTTTCTGTAGAAGGCAGGCGTATAGCCAAGCTCGGCTGATACTGTTATTTCTCCGCCGTGATACTCTTCGCCTGTCCACAAATGTACCCATTCATCCTGTGGCAGATACACATCCCATTCATGCTTATCCTGCTCATAAACAGGTGCTATCAGCATATCTCTTCCAAAAAGATACTCATACTGTATGTCATAAGCTTTCTCATCAGACTCATAATGCATGAACAAAGGTCTTTGCACCGGATGTCCACTGTCTGCATTCTCTTCAACAAGTGTCTTTGTATACGGTGCAAGCATCGTGTATACATCAACGAGTCTCGCCAGCCGCTCCATGGTATCCTCATCATCGTAATACTGAAAATTGGTATCCGGTCTGTTTCCCTCATGTGTCCTCATAAATGGTGTAAACATCGCCATCTCAGCCCATCTGAGAAACAGCTCCTTTGTACGAGTATTATCAAAAAGCGATGTATAGCCTCCAATATCACTATGCGTGAGCCCACATCCCATCATTCCTGCACTAAGTGCTCCGCAGATAACAGATGCGAGTCCATCATGTATTGTAAAGTCAACAGACTGATCGCCGGCCCACAGCAATGTGCAGTATTTCTGGCTTCCGGCACCTCCGGCACGCATGAAGTAAACCACATCTCCAAGCTTTCCTGACTCTTTTACTGCCTCATAGTTACACTTTGCCCATAGCACCGGCCAGTGATTGTGCTCAATCATAGGTGATTTGCCGCTGTATAAGCATATATCATCTGTAGGCAGATACTCTCCAAAGTCTGCCATCCAGCCATCAATGCCTATACCAAGTGTGTATTCTTTAATAATATCCTTAAACCACTCGAATGCCTCCGGGTTTGTGAGATCCACAACTCCACAATAAAATTCACCAAAATCCACGAGATAATCACTGCCATCTGCCTTTGTTGCAAAATAGCCTTTTTCCCTGCCTTCCTTATAGAGCTCACCATCATTTACCAGATATGGATTAACATATCCTAAAAATTTTATGCCATTTGCATTTATCTCTTTAATCTTCTTTGGCAGATCCGGATACATTTCCTTGTGATATTTCCAGTCCCATTGGAGTCTCTTTCCGAATGATGTCACTCTCTTTCCGCACCAATCCTGGCACCATATGCCAGCTACCTTGATGTTCTTATCAAGGGTCTTATCAAGCAATCCAAATGACCTTTCATTTCCACCCTGAACACCAATTATGAGCCCATTGTATACCCAATCCGGGAGCTTTGGCTGTCTTCCAAAATATGCTGTAAGTCTCTCAAGCAGTTTGAGATATGTATCAGCACACTCTATACGGATCTGCTTAGGCACCTCCCAGATCTGCAGCTCATGAAAGCTGTCATTTCTGAAATCAAAATCAGCATATGCTGTTGAATCCACATGCAGATAATATTTATTTGTGGAAACAAAGGTTGGCTGTGGATAATTTGTGTTGTAATAGTCTCCTCCTGCCTTATTTTCTACATCCGAACGCCATGTAACGTAGGTTGTCTTATCACGTCCTACACCCGGTTCAGATGTCCAAATAGGAAAATTTCTTCCACGCAGATTAAAGTAAGACATCTGCTCACCGCAGCCATAGCATTTTTCCTCTTTATCCGCGGCTACCCTAAACCAGAATCGGTTAATCCTGTCATCCTTTTGTTCAAAATCAATGGTACACAGATTTTCGTCACATTTAATTTTCGCAATGATATAGCTTTCAAAGCATAGTCTGACTGTATCAGCTGTCTGAATCACATCTGTGAGCTTTAGTGGAAAACGCTCGGTAACATAATCTGTTATCTTGAAGTTACCTCTGTACATATCAACATCTTCCTGTCCTACTCCGACATAAATCATCGGTCTTTCTTTGCTATGCTCCAGAATCCTTTTTTCTCCCACAAAAAGCTGAAATTCATTATCATTTACTTTAATCTGCATTTAATAACCTCCCTAAGCTGTCTTTTTACGCTTGTTCATCTCTTTCACAATCAGAACAATTGTCTCAATCACAAATATTGCTGTTACAATAGCAATTCTTACTACATTTTTGTTCTCTGTTGCAATTCCTGCAGGCGAGAAAATGAAATACTCATATACCAGGAATGAAACAAGCCAGATTGCAAAAGCATTTTTATGCTTCCATGCTGTCATATCATAGCCATCATTTCTTGAAGCACTCTTGTCAAATACCTTTGTATTTGGTGCAATCTTGCTGCATACAAAGATGATTACAAGCATGATAACAAATGAGATAGCGTATATATACATATAATTAATTCCACTAACAGCATTTGTGAATGGTGTGTCAATATGTGGGAAGATAAACTTGTAGCATGCGTAGAATGCAATATGGAATATTGTTGCACATATTGCTCCAAGCTTAGAGCCCTTCTTTGAGAACATTCCTACAAGCACCATTGTAATGATAGGAATATTATAAAAACCTGTAAAGCTTCGTCCGAAATCATAAAGTCCTGTGCTAAGCACATCAAGGAATGGTGTAAAGATAATGGCAAATGCTGCAAAGCCCCATCCAATTTTCTTTGCAAGTTTTACTGTAGCTTCCTCTGAGAGATTTGGGTTAAAAATCGGCTTATAAATATCAATCATAAATACGGTACTAGCTGCATTGAGAAATGAATTATAAGTTGAGATAATTGATCCAAACAATGCTGCACAAAACAGTCCTACAGCCGGCCATGGCAATGACCTAGCTACAAGTGAAGGATATGCAAAATCCTTGCTTGTAAGACTTGGTACAAGTCTTGCTGCGATTACTCCGGGAATAACAAGAAGTAATGGTACCATCATCTTTAAAAAGCCTGAAAGTAAAACTCCCTTTTGTCCTTCCTTTAAGTTTTCAGCACCAAGTGCTCTCTGAATAAGTACTTGGTTAGTACCCCAGTAAAACAGATTTGCAAGCAGCATACCTGTAAAAATACATGCAAATGGTACAGGATCATTTTTTCCACCAATCGCATTGAGCTTTGCCGGTTCAGATGTAATAACATCCTTCACACCGACAATAAATCCACCTCCGCTTAATTTTCCAACAGCTATAAAACCAAATACGACTACAAGCACTGAGCCTAAAACAAGTAAAATTCCATTGATTGTGTCTGATACAGCTACTGCTCTCATACCTCCAAGTACGGCATATAGTGCACCAATAATACCTACAAGCACTATAAGAATTGTAAGTGCCATACCCTCGCTGATTCCAAATACTGTAGCAAAATCAAAAATCTGCTCAAATGCTATAGCGCCTGCGTACAGACATACAGGAATTCCGATTACTAAATATCCAATAAGAAATAGGATAGAAACCATACGGCGTACACCAACGCCATACCTCTCCTCCATAAACTCCGGCAGCGTTGTATATCCTTTTCTAAGATACATCGGCAAAAACACAAAAGCCATAATAATTGTGGCTATAACCGCTGTTGCTTCCCATGCCATGCCTGACATATTAGCTGCATATGACTGTCCCGACAAACCTACCAGATTTTCTGCCGACAGATTCGTAAGCAGCATTGAGCCTGCAATGAAAAAACCTCCAAGTCCATTTCCGGCAAGGAAATAACCCTTTGCCGTTTTCTGGTCATCGCTATTCTTCACTATCTTTCCTGAAATAATTCCAACCAGTGCTGTGAAAAGCACAAATGTCACCAAAGTAAATACTAAATGCTCCATAAAATCCTCCAATTTAATAGAAAAAATATACATCGATTTGTTGAAACTAACTATTCACATTCAATCTCTCACATGATATACTTTTTCTGAAAATTATTTCCCACGCAACCGAAAGTACAGTAATATGTCCAGTATTCAGTCTTTCGGTCACGTGGTTTTTTTAATAATAAAGTTCCTTATTCTCTCCAAGCAATCCAGGATATGCCCCTTGTTTTATCAATGGTTCTCTATCGGGATGTGCTATTACCCACTTATTTCTTTGCAAAAGCAGTCTCTCTTCTCCTATAGCAGCTTCATCTGCCCCTCCATTATTGAGTGGTGTATTGGTTCCCCGTGGAAGAATCACAACATTCTTAAATCCAATATCTGACACCCTGCATGGTGATAGATGAAGTGTCGTCTGGTACATCTCTATTGCTGTACCCTTTTCCACAAAAAATACCTTTGCATCTTCAATACGGTATGTATTGTCTTTTATCTCCCAGGTATGCCCCAGCACCAGCATAAAGTCAGTTACCGCTATATTGATTTCGCTGCCCTTATGGTACTCAAAACCATTGTATGTGGTGTTTCTGCCATTACAGTAGCCTATCTGTATAGGCATCTCTCCATATATACGATTTTTAAAAAACTCTGCTATATGTGTACGTTCAAGCTCTTCTACTGAAGCCACATATATATTTCCTTTCTCAGGAATTACAGTATTTTGTTCCATAAATGAGATAAGTTCGTTGCAATTGATATTTGAAATCACCCTTCCGTAGGTTTCAAAACATGGATCAGTGACACTGTATATAGTCACAGAATTTTTTTCATTCAAATGTTTTAACATATTTCCCCCACTTATCTTTGCATTGCCTTGACAGCCTTTATAGTAGCGCAGAAATCTTCTTTTCCAAAGCCAAGCTCCATTGCCTTGTCATATACCTGCTTTGCAGCGTTTTCTCCTTGAAGCTTTAATCCACTCTCCTTTGCCATATTCATGCAGATATTCACATCCTTGTACATGTTTTCAATCGAAAAGGCAGTGGTGTAATCCTCATTTTTGATTGGCACATTTTTGGAATCCAAATAAAAGTTCTGTCCACCGCCATATGAGATAGCTGTAGTATAGCTTTCTATATCTATTCCATATGCCCTTGCAAGTGTCAGCGTCTCATTTACACCATTTTGAATCTGTGATACAAGCGCGTTATGGCAGATTTTCATGACCAGACCTTTTCCGTTTCCACCCATCCTGATGATATTTTCTCCCATATAGGAAAGAATCGGCATAGCCTTCTCACACGCTTTTTCATCTCCACCGACATATATTCCGAGCTTTCCTGCAATAGCAGCAGGCTTCGATTTCACAACCGGTGCGTCCACAAACTCTGCACCCGTCTTCTTTACCATTTCAGAAATCTCCACAGAAACAGATGGATCTATCGTGCTCATATCAATACAGAGCTTTGTATCATCAAGTGCCGGTAAAACCTCCTTATAAATAGCCATCGAATGCTCTGACTTTGGAACCATTGATATAATTACGTCTGATTTTTCTGCCAGCTTAAGCGAACTGCTGCAGCCGATTGCACCCTTGCTCTCCAGTAGCTCTACCTTCTCCTTTACGAAATCAAATACATATACCTCATCATCATGCTTCTTCACTATATTCTCACTCATGGACTCCCCCATGATTCCGAGTCCTACAAATCCAATTTTCATTGCTTACAAACACCTCCCTGTTTCATCTATTCTGTAACTGTATTATCCCATGCATTCTGGAATGTCTCAAGTCCCTGTCTGGTATATGCATGTTTGATACTGTCCTTGTATACTGCAAGGCCTGTTGTAACGATATCTGCTCCTGCAACCGCACAGTCTACAATCTGCTTAGGTGTACGGATAGCCGCACAGATAATCTGTGTCTTTCCCTTATATCCGTAATTGTCATAGATATCTGAAATAGCCTGAATGTACGCTTTACAATCCTCTCCATTTGCCTCTTTCCAGCCGATGAAAGGTGAAACAAAAAGCGAATTATTCTTTGCCGGCAGAATAGCCTGTGCTGGTGAGAATACGAGTGTCACATTTGTTCTGATTCCCTCTGCCTCGAGTCTTCTTGCTGCCTGAATACCGGCCTCTGTGCACGGAATCTTGATAACAAAGTTGCTGCAGATAGCTGAAATCTTTCTTGCCTCTGCTACCATCTCATCTGCATCATCAAGGTGTGGGTTGATTTCAACCGAAATAGGGAATTTCTCGTATCCCTCGATTCCTTCCGCCTTAACCCAGTCTGCCATCTCACTGATTACAGTAAGGAAAGGCTTTCCGCTTACCATTATGTGGCGTGGATTTGTTGTCACTCCATCAATACCAAATGTATGGTAGGCCTCCTTGATTTCTTCGATTTTTGCACTGTCCAGAAAATACTTCATGATTGTTTCCTCCTTAATAGTTAGTTAAATTTGTTAATTAATTGTTGTAAAAAATATAAGCCGTTATGTTTTTCTCTTGGCTTCTGTTTGTATTATATTACTATAGCATTGACTTTTCAATAGTATATAACGTTGCAAAAGCATTTTCGGCTATTTGTTTAAATTTATTAATCATTTTTTGTGCAATATGCAATAGCCATAAAAAATAAGCAGATAAAACTACTTTTTATTATAAAAAACCACCCGGAACTTTTTTTGCGTTCCGAGCGGTTTTTTAGTTAATCCTGTGATTGTACAGCTCTATCCTTATATGTCAGCTATTATTATCTACTTGCTACAGCTCTTCCTCTACCATGCTCTTCTCTCTGTTGAACGCATCATAGATACATGGAATTACTATAAGCGTAAGGATGGTTCCGTATACGAGACCTCCTATTATTGCGATTGCCATCGGCTTTATCATATCTGAGCCATCTCCGATACCTATCGCCGATGTAAACATTGCGAGTATGGTGGTCATCGCTGTCATCAGTATTGGACGAAGCCTTGTACGGCCTGCGTCTATGATTGCCTCATGCTTGCTCATGCCCTCTCTCCTGGCCTGATTGATGTAATCAATGAGCACGATTCCATTATTTACAATGAGACCTGCCAGCATGATAAAGCCAAGCATTGATATGATTCCAAGCTCATTTCCCGTGATGAAAAGAGCTATAAAGCCTCCTGTAAACGCAAGAGGTATACAGAACATGATAATAAACGGTGAAAGCAATGACTGGAACTGCGCCACCATGATAAGATAGATAAATATCACTGCAAGCACAAGCATAAGTCCAAGCTGACTCATTGACTCATTTATTGTCTCATCCTCGCCCTCCATGTCTATTGAATAGCCATCAGGAATGCTAAGTTTATCAATTTTTGATTTAATTTTATTGCTTAGTAATGTTACATTATGGTTTTCATCAACCGCACCTGATACTGTAATATATCTTGTCTGAGCATCTCGATGAATGGTACTTAATGTCTGTTCCTGCGAAATAGTGCAGATATCACTGAGCGGAATCTCCTTTTCACTGCCATCATTATCCTTATAGGTAAATGTAAGGTTTTTGATGTCGTCCACAGTCACATCAGACTGCTCTGCAGATTGTAAGTATACCTCATAGTCCTTTATGTCGGTCGTAATGGTTGTTGCGCTCTTTTGAGATGATATCTCACCGGATACGAGCTGGTATACCTGAGCCACCGTATAGCCATACTTTGCTGCTTTTTCCTTATCCACAGTTATCTTAAGCTCATTGATTGTATCTCCAAGACCGTCATCTATATCTGTCACGCCCTTTGTATCCTTAAGGATATCTGCCACATCACCTGCAAGCTTCTGCAGCTTGTCTATATCATTACCCTTAATCCTGACAGAGAGACCACTTCCGAAAAACTCTGATGAGTCCATAGCCTGCGAAGATGCTGTTACCTTGCAGTCCAGATTCTTTGTGCGTTTTTCAATTTCATCTATTACCTTATCCGATGAAACATCCGACTTCTCATCAAGCAATATATACATGCTCACGCTGTCGCTTCCTGAGCTCATCAGGTTCATGGTCGAGCTGCCGCCTGCTGTAGCTCCTATTGTGTCTATGCCCTTTATATCAGATATTTTGTCCATGACCTTATCAGACAGCTCTGTAAGCTGCTTGAAGTCAAGCTTTTCGTCATCCTTTGCCTCTATGGTAAGTGAAATCTGATTTGACTCCATGTCCATATCCATAAATGTCATTCCCCTTGACATGCAAAGTGCGCCACTGCCGACTAAAAGCACTACTGCCGCAATAAATACCACCGGCTTAAATCTAAGACATGTGCCGAGCACATTTCCATACCAATCCTTAAAACGGTCAAACCATGTATGCTTTATATCCTTCGTCTTTTTGAGCATGCCTGAAGCAATTGCCGGTACAAATGTGAGTGCCACTACAAGAGATGCCATAAGAGTAAATGCTACCGTAAGTGCCAGGTCTACAAAGAGCTGTCTCGTGATTCCATCAGTAAAAATGATTGGCGCGTACACACTTACCGTGGTAAGTGTAGAGGCAAAAATGGCTCCTGCCACCTGATTTGCACCCTCAACAGCCGCCTTCTTTACCGAATATCCCTCTCCCCTTAATCTGTAGATATTCTCGATTACTACGATTGAATTATCCACCAGCATTCCTATTCCAAGCACAAGTCCCGACATAGAAATGATATTTAAGGTGATATCCGTAAAATACATAAGCACCACAGCCACAATAACCGATAGCGGTATAGATGCTGCAATAACAAGTGTCGGCTTTATATCCTTTAAGAACAAAAGCAATACGAAAATGGCAAGTATTGCTCCCACTATCATATTTTCCATAACACTTTTTACTACCATGTCGATGTATACGCCCTGATTCATGAGCACTGTGGTATGTAATCCGTCATTTTCCTTTTCCAGCGAATCAAGCTTGTCTAAAAGACGGTCTGTGACATCTCCTGTAGAGTAGCCGGTCTGCTTCTCCATGGAGAGCATTATTCCGGGATTACCGTTGACTATCGCATATGTCTCATCCGAGTTGTCAGTCATCTCAACATCTGCCACATCATTGACATGAATAGGAGCTATTCCATCAAGCTTCATATCCATAAGCACTAGATTTGTTAAATCATCAATTGATTTTATCTCATCTCCCACCTGTACTATGTACTGCGTGCCATTTGAATCATTTACATAGCCTGCAGGCATATCAAAATTCTGTGCGACGAGCAGCTGCGAGAGTGAGTCAATTGTTAAAACTGCATTTAAGTTTGACTTGTCAAGTGCATCATCCTTGCTCTTTTCAAGCTCCTTCTTTGAACTGTCAAGAGATGCCGCTGCTGTTGCAAGCTGTGCCGACTGCTGTCCTATGCTTATCGAGCTTATAGCTGCCTGACTGTTTAGATTATCATAGGCATCTAAAAGTGCTGTCTCTCCTTGTGCTATCTGGTCAAGCCCGCTTTGGCACTGCTCTATACCTGTATTCACCTGAATGAGAGTCTGTGCTATCGCTGACGCTGCCGCAGGCAGATCATCTGCTGTGTTTACGGTGATTCCAAGCGCCGAGAGACCTGAAAACTGTGCTGCAATCTGCTTATCAACCTGCTCAAGCTGCGCTTTGAGTGCTGTGCCCGCTTCACCCGGTGCATTTGCGCCCTCTTTGAGTGACGGAATTGTCTTTGTATATGTATCACTATTCATGAAGTCTGAAAGAGCTGACTGAATTGTTTCAAGCTGGCTCTTCTGCTCATTTAAGCTTGCAAGAGTACTCTCCAGCTGAGTCTTCTGCTCTGCAAGCTTTGCCTTTTGCTCCTTTAGCGTATCCACTCCCGCGCTCATCTGATCCGATGCAGATGTGATTGCGTTTTGTCCGCTCTCTATCTTTGCGCTTGCATCATCCATCTGACTTTTTGCATCGTCAAATTTCTTTGAAACGGCATTATTTATTTTCTCATTGAGCGCATCTATCTTGGCCTGATTCATCGTGACCTGTATCTGCTCGGTGAGCTCACCTGTCGCAGTCACTGATGCGACTCCCTCTGTACTCTCAATTGCAGGCTTAAGTGTGTTTTCCACAAAGTCGGTGATTTCCGACTTGCTTTTCCCATCCATATCCACAGCAGTCATCATGATTGGAAGCATGTCCGGATTTATCTTCATAATGGTCGGAGTACCCACTCCATCCTTCCAGCCAGCCTTGACCTGATCTATTTTCTGCTGCATCTCTATCACTACAGAATCCATGTTGGCATTCTGCTCATACTCGCATGTCACCAGAGAATAGCTGTTATATGACATTGAGCTTACGTTTTTGATATTGGACGTAGTTGCCATAGCTGCTTCAAGCGGCGCGGTGACATCGCTCTCCACCTCCTGTGGACTTGCTCCCATATCTGTTGTCACGATAAGTGCATACTGAAAGCTCATATCCGGCAGCAGATCTGTCGTCATCCTGCCAAGTGATACAACACCGAGTACTATTACCAGCAGTACTCCTACAAGTACAGTAAAAGGCTTTTTTACACTATATCTTGATATCATCTGACCCCTCCTTCTTCTTTTCCTTGATAATGTCCTGCCTTAATTTGATAGACAATGTGATTACTGCGATTTTCACAATAAATTTAATTCGCTGTTATACTTTTATTATACAATGTGTCGGATTGCAACTCAATTGGTTTATACTTTTTTAAGAGATTTTGACAATAAAAAGACACCCAATTATACGATTAATATAATTCGAT
>UMCU01022301.1_pt1 | contig 13735 bp, 15 predicted proteins | sample 1964331 | NCBI WGS metagenome assembly UMCU01 (sample SAMEA4835978, study PRJEB28245) | human gut metagenome | biome: gut microbiome; material: fecal sample | place: Denmark | collected 2008
TTTCGTTATGTTTTGTTTTAGAGATGTAAAGAAATAGCATGGCAAAAAACCGAAGTATAGCGACTTATTTGCGCATTAATGCCGTCGTAACCGGCGACTAACGAATCAACTGTTAAAGAAAAGTAAATTCAGCTAAGTTGATTGCTTACAAAAGATGAAATTCAGAGGCGGTAGAATGTCGCGAAAAGATGGGGTGTTGGCGCTACTGGTAGTGGTCGTATGGGGGCTAAATTTTGTGGTCATCAAAGTGGGGCTTCATAACATGCCACCGCTGATGCTGGCCGGTTTGCGCTTTATGCTGGTCGCTTTTCCGGCTATCTTTTTTGTCGCACGACCGAAAGTACCACTGAATTTGCTGCTGGGGTATGGATTAACCATCAGTTTTGCGCAGTTTGCTTTTCTTTTTTGTGCCATTAACTTCGGTATGCCTGCTGGACTGGCTTCGCTGGTGTTACAGGCACAGGCGTTTTTTACTATCGTGCTTGGCGCGTTTACTTTCGGGGAGCGATTGCATGGCAAACAATTGGCGGGGATCGCCTTAGCGATTTTTGGCGTACTGGTGTTAATCGAAGATAGTCTGAACGGTCAGCATGTGGCGATGCTCGGCTTTATGTTGACCCTGGCTGCAGCATTTAGTTGGGCGTGTGGCAACATCTTCAATAAAAAGATCATGTCGCACTCAACGCGTCCGGCGGTGATGTCGCTGGTAATCTGGAGCGCTTTAATCCCAATCATTCCCTTCTTTGTTGCCTCGCTGATTCTCGATGGTTCCGCATCCATGATTCACAGTCTGGTTACTATTGATATGACCACCATCTTGTCGCTGATGTATCTGGCGTTTGTGGCGACAATTGTTGGTTATGGGATCTGGGGGACGTTACTGGGACGCTATGAAACCTGGCGGGTTGCACCGTTATCGTTACTGGTGCCCGTAGTCGGACTGGCAAGTGCGGCACTATTGTTGGATGAACGCTTAACGGGTCTGCAATTTTTAGGTGCGGTGCTCATTATGACCGGGCTGTATATCAATGTATTTGGCTTGCGGTGGCGTAAAGCGGTAAAGGTTAGAGGCTAAACCATACGCACAGAATGTGATGTCAGCACTCTGTGCGTCTGCTTTTATCGCGGGAAAAAGTACTTTACCTGGAACTCGAAAATATTGCTGTAAAGTAACGAATAATCCAGCGGAATAGAGTTACTGTCCACAGCCTGGGTCTGAATTTTAAGTATGGGATCCCGTGGGCTGATCCGTAAAATACTGGCGATTTCTGGGGTAGGAAAAGTAGGGGAGAAAGTTTCAAAGGTGCCAATGATTTTGATCCCGCATTCATTCTCAATATATGAAAATTTGGATTTTTGCATATGTGACACGGTTAAATCAGGAAAACGTGCTACTGACATCCACGTTTCTTCTAATTGTGCTGCATTATCCTCAATGAATCGCAGTCTCTTTATGTAATAAACCTGCTCACCAGTCACTAAATTCAGCTCAGTCGCAATAGTGGGTGAAGCATCCTGCACTTCAAATTTCATAATCTGACTCCCTGCCTCTTTGCCGCTTTTATGCGCAATTTCACTGAAACTGTTCATGTGATCAATGTGTGCAACAAAATTCTTTTTTTGAATGTATGTTCCTGAACCATGCTTTCTGTGAATAATTCCTTCGCCTTCCAGCAAGGATAATGCCTTACGCAGGGTATTACGCGAAACATTATAACGAACAGCGAGTTCCGCTTCTGACGGCAACAAATCACCAACATGCCATGAATTGCCATTGATTTCGGATTTAAGTAAGCGGGCAATCTTTTGAAAAATCACTTTTGCACCTTTTAAGAGCCATTGAAAACAAGGAGTTGAGTCCTGATTGGTTTATCGTATGGCCGAGTCGTTTAATAATCACCCTGATGTTGAACAACTTTATCACTGTATTACTGTGATCAATGTACCAGGACGTATAGCTACTGCGGGATATGATATTTAAACAATGTAATCTGTTATATACCAGTAAGGGAAAATATGAAAAAAATATTGTTAGTTTGCGCTGCGGGCATGTCAACCAGTATGCTGGTTAAACGTATGATTGATCATGCTAACGCTATTTCACTTGAAGTTAATATTTCCGCATTGGCGATTGCAGAGGCTAAAGGGAAAATTAAAAATAACGAAGTTGACGTTGTTTTACTTGGCCCGCAAGTTCGCTTTCAGAAACCAGAGATTGAAGCCGTTGCACAGGGGAAAATGCCTGTAGCCGTTATCGAGATGAAAGACTACGGCACCATGAACGGACAGGCAGTTCTTGAATTTGCGATGAAACTACTGCAAGAGTAAGAATCTAATATTATTAAACTATTACCTGAACTAACTTTTCACACATCATAAAATGGATATGGCATACATGCTTTATTGGGATGTATAAATATCCAAAACAACAGGTATAAAAAAATGGGATTAATGGCCTCATTCGAACGTGGAATGGAACGTTTTCTTGTTCCAGTTGCTATCAAGTTAAACTCACAAAAACATGTTGCAGCGGTGAGAGATGGATTCGTTTTTACGTTTCCAATTATCATGGCAAGTTCATTAATTATATTAATTAACTTTGCCATATTATCGCCAGACGGTTTTATTGCCGGATTACTGCATCTGAATAGCATTTTCCCCAACCTTGAAAAAGCACAAGCTATTTTTACTCCGGTAATGAATGGTTCTGTAAATATCATGTCAATTATGATTGCTTTCCTGGTCGCCAGGAATATGGCGATTAGCTATGAGCAAGATGATCTTTTATGCGGATTAACGGCAATAGGAGCATTTTTTATTGTTTATACGCCATATCAGATGATAGATGGGCAAGCATTCCTGACGACCAAATATCTCGGCGCGCAGGGGTTGTTTGTTGCTGTTATCGTTGCATTGATCACCAGTGAAATATTTTGTCGCTTAGCTCGAAACCCAAAAATCACCATAACGATGCCGGCAGCTGTACCGCCTGCGGTAGCGCGTTCATTTAAAGTTTTATTGCCAATATTTTTTGTCATGGTGTTCTTTTCCGCACTTAATTATTGCCTGACACTGATATCCCCGGCAGGACTAAACGATCTTATTTACACATTAATCCAGACGCCGCTCAAACATATGGGAACGAATATCTTTGCGGTAATTATCCTGGGGGCTGTGGGTAATTTCCTGTGGGTGCTGGGGATCCACGGACCTAATACCACATCGGCAATTCGAGAAACCGTTTTTTCTGAGGCTAATCTGGAGAATCTCTCCTGGGCCGCTCAACATGGCACTACCTGGGGCGCGCCATATCCGATTACCTGGACTTCTATTAATGATGCATTCGCCAACTGCGGCGGTTCAGGTATGACGTTGGGGTTATTGTTGGCTATTTTTATCGCTTCTAAGCGTGCGGAATACCGTGATCTGGCAAAAATGTCATTTATCCCCGGTATTTTCAATATCAATGAACCGATAATGTTTGGCCTTCCTATTGTACTTAACCCCATCATGATGGTGCCGTTTATTATGGTTCCCATTGTTAACTGTGCCATTGGTTACTTCTTTGTTTCGATGGAAATTATTCCACCGGTTGCTTATGCCGTGCCCTGGACTACGCCCGGACCTTTAATTGCTTTCCTCGGAACCGGGGGGAACTGGCTGGCTTTACTGGTTGGTTTTTTATGTTTAGGTGTGGCGACAATGATCTATTTACCTTTTGTTATTGCCGCCAACAAAGTCAATAACATGACAACTAACGGATAATTCCATTTACCCAGGAAGGAGATTGTGATGTTTGCAGATGAAGAACTTGTTATGGAGTTACTGGTCAACGCGGGGCAGGCACGTTCTGACGCGATGGAAGCCATACGTTGTGCCGGGCAAAAAGACTGGCAGGGCGCAACTCAGCTAATGGCCAGTTCTGAATCTGCCTGTCTTCAGGCACATAAGATTCAGACCGCATTAATTAGTCAGGATGAAGGCTGTGGCAAAATAAAAGTTAATTTAATTCTGATTCATGCACAGGATCATTTGATGAATGCAATATTATGCCAGGATTTAGCCAGGGAAATTATTTCATTAAGAAAAGAACTCCATGCCTGATTTTTTCCTCCAGTGCGATAGCTGGAGGAAATTATTATACTCTTAAGGATAAGTCATGAATATAAAGACGCTTAACGTCAGCCTTTTGTCTTTTTCTATTATTACAGCATTGTTTCCATTGAACGCGATGGCAACAAAATTAACCATAGAGCAGCGCCTTGAATTGCTTGAAAATGAATTGTCGCAAAATAAACAAGAGCTGAAAGCAACACAGAATGAACTGGGAGTATATAAATCCCGACTTTCGACCTTACAAAAAAGCATCACGGAAAACAAATATAAATCAGCCTCGCTTGCTGAAATATCAGCGACATCTCCCGTCGCTGATAACATCAAAAATGAAAACGGTGAACAGAACTCGTCTGCCGCAGCGCATACTATAAATGGATCGCAGCAAGTTGCCGTTATTGAAAGTAAAGGCGACAAAACCACTATCGAAAGCGTGACCCTGAAAGATATCAGTAAATATATAAAGGATGATATTGGGTTCAGCTATCAGGGGTACTTCCGCTCAGGCTGGGGTACTGGTAATCACGGCTCACCACAAACTTATGCAGCGGGTTCTCTGGGACGTTTTGGTAATGAGATGAGCGGTTGGTTTGACCTGACCTTAAATCAGCGTGTTTATAATCAGGACGGTAAAACGGCAAATGCGGTCGTTACCTATGATGGCAACGTGGGTGAGCAGTATAACGATGCCTGGTTTGGTGACAGTGCCAATGAAAATATCATGCAGTTCAGCGATATTTACCTGACAACGCGAGGTTTTTTACCCTTCGCACCAGAGGCAGACTTCTGGGTCGGCAAACATAAACTCCCGCAATATGAGATCCAGATGCTGGACTGGAAAACCTTAACCACGGATGTCGCCGCGGGTGTGGGGATTGAAAACTGGGCACTTGGTGTAGGGCTGTTTGATATGTCCTTAAGCCGTGATGATGTCGATGTTTACTCTCGTGATTTTTCGCGTACCAGCCAGATGAATACCAATTCTGTGGATGTTCGTTATCGCAATATCCCGTTATGGGATGATGCGACATTATCATTAATGGCTAAATATTCCGCACCTAATAAAACGGATCAACAACAAGATAACGAAAATGACAACAGTTATTTTGAAATGAAAGATAGCTGGATGCTGACTTCTGTTTTACGGCAAAACCTGCAACGCGATACGTTTAATGAATTTACGTTACAGGTTGCCAATAATTCCTATGCCAGCAGTTTTGCCAGTTTCTCAGATGCCAGTAATACGATGGCGCATGGTCGCTATTACTATGGTGATCATACCAATGGGATCGCCTGGCGTTTAATCTCTCAGGGCGAGATGTATCTTACTGACAATATTATTATGGCTAACGCGCTTGTCTATTCTCACGGCGAAGATGTTTATAGTTATGAAAGTGGTGCTCATAGTGATTTTGACAGTATTCGCACTGTAATAAGACCGGCCTGGATCTGGAATACATGGAATCAGACGGGGCTTGAATTAGGCTGGTTTAAGCAACAGAACAAAACTCAGCAGGGTGTAACACTAAATGAATCGGCTTATAAAACGACACTCTGGCATGCATTGAAAGTGGGTGAAAGCATTTTAGGTTCACGACCAGAAATTCGCTTCTATGGAACGTATATCAATATTCTGGATAACGAATTATCGAATTTTAAGTTTAATGAGAACAGCAAAGACGAGTTTATGGCCGGCATCCAGGCGGAAGTCTGGTGGTAATCTATTTTAGTTAAGGAGTTGTGTATGTCAGGATTTAAAAAAGGTTTTTTATGGGGCGGTGCGGTAGCCGCGCATCAGTTGGAAGGTGGCTGGAATGAAGGAGGAAAAGGCATCAGCATCGCTGATGTGATGACTGCTGGCGCTCACGGGGTGCCGCGTGAAGTGACAGAAGGCGTTATCGACGGGCTTAATTATCCCAATCATGAAGCAATTGATTTTTATCATCGCTATAAAACAGATATTCAGTTATTTGCCGAGATGGGATTCAAATGCTTTCGAACTTCCATTGCCTGGACACGAATCTTTCCGCAAGGTGACGAACAGGAGCCGAATGAAGAGGGTTTACAATTTTATGATGATCTGTTCGATGAATGCCTTAAGCAGGGAATGGAACCTGTGGTGACGCTTTCACATTTTGAGATGCCTTATCATCTGGTGACAAAATATGGTGGCTGGCGAAACCGTAAACTGATCGACTTTTTTATCCGCTTCGCATCAACGGTCTTCACGCGCTATAAAGAAAAAGTAAAGTACTGGATGACGTTTAACGAAATCAATAATCAGGTGAATTTCAGCGAAAGCCTGTGTCCATTTACTAATTCCGGTATCTTGTATTCGCCAGAGGAAGATATCAATGAGCGCGAACAAATAATGTACCAGGCGGTACATTACGAGTTAGTTGCCAGTGCCCTGGCGGTACAGACTGGAAAATCGATCAATCCTGAATTTAACATTGGCTGTATGATCGCCATGTGTCCCATCTATCCTCTGACGTGTGCACCCAACGATATGATGATGGCCACGAAAGCAATGCATCGTCGTTACTGGTTTACTGATGTTCATGCTCGTGGATATTATCCGCAACATATGCTGAATTACTTTGCCAGGAAAGGATTCAACCTCGATATCACACCAGAAGATAACGCGATTCTTGCCAGTGGTTGTGTCGACTTTATCGGCTTTAGCTACTACATGTCTTTTACGACACAATTTTCGCCCGATAACCCGCAACTGGATTATGTTGAACCACGAGATTTGGTCAGCAACCCTTATATCGATACATCCGAATGGGGATGGCAAATTGATCCGGCAGGGCTACGTTATTCACTCAACTGGTTCTGGGATCATTTCCAGTTGCCGCTGTTTATTGTCGAAAATGGATTTGGTGCGGTTGACCAGAGACAAGCTGACGGCACGGTGAACGATCACTATCGCATTGATTACTTTGCTTCCCATATTCGGGAAATGAAAAAAGCCGTAGTTGAAGATGGTGTTGACTTAATTGGCTACACCCCGTGGGGCTGCATTGACCTGGTTTCTGCCGGAACAGGGGAAATGAAAAAGCGCTACGGAATGATTTATGTCGATAAAGACAACGAAGGGAAGGGAACGCTGGAACGGATACGTAAAGCGTCGTTTTACTGGTATCGGGATCTCATCGCCAACAATGGCGAAAATATTTGAGACTTGAGGAAGATATTACGGAGATGTCAGGCTCTGTGATCAGAGCCTGACAATAACTACATAGCGTGTTGATTATAATAGGGCACGCCGAGCGCATCCGACTTATCACTGCCAGTACCCATGTGATTTAAATCAAACGGTGGTTGTTCCTGCGATGGGGGAACAACCACGACATTGGCACAAGAAGTAACAACTGGCTGCGTGGTTTGTTCCGCAACGCCCTGCGCGGAAAAGAGAATAAGCGCAGCTGCTATTGCGGATGAAAGTGGTTTCATGATTGCCTCAGTGACGTTGTCACGTTATCAACTAGCTGTTGTAATGATTTAATGGATGTAAAAAGCGCGATTCGCCCTGCATATTGGTCATCCGGTATTTATGCGGCGGAACATCAAAGTAATTTTTGAAGGTTCGGGTCAGAGTTTGTTGCGACTCGAAGCCATATCGTTCTGCCAGATAGAGTATCGGCTCGTTACTTTCCTTCAGCTTTTGCGCGATTTCCGTCATCTTACGGCTGCGGATGTATTGGCCTAATGAATGACCGGTTTCTTTTTTAAACATCCGTTGCAGGTGCCATTTAGAGTAACCTGAACGCTCTGACACTTTCTCCAGTGACAGTGGCGATTCCAGGTTGTCCTCGATCCAGTCCAAAATGCTATGAATGGTAATAGCGTCAGTATTGCGTCTGGACATCGTCATACCTCTTTTTTGTTTACGGCAGGACTTTCTTAAGCAAATGCTCAAGTGTTGCCACTTCGTCCGCCGTCAGGTTTTTTGTTAATTCTTGATGCAGGTCCTGGCCAACTAATTGATGGCATTGTTCGCATATTGCCGCGCCGCTGGTGGTAAGTTTTACCAGTACGCCGCGCTTATCATTCGGGTTCGGCAACCTTTCAACCCAGCCTTTACAGACCAGGCGATCCAGCATACGGGTGAGTGCTCCCAGGTCGACCGACAACACTTTTTTCAGTTCAACCGGAGTAATACACGCCGCGCAGCGGATAGAGCAGAGCACCTTAAACTGTGCCGCGGTAATATCCAGCGGAGACAGATACTCGTTAAGCAGACGATCTTTCTTCTGATTAACCATATGGATTAAGCGACCCAATGGAATAATTTCATTGAACAGATCGCTGGTACTTTTCACATTAGTTGCCCTGGCAAGTAATTAGTTGCAGGGGATAATATTGCCCAGGCAAGTATAAGTCAAATAAATGAATTGACCGATGCCACGTTTTGCTAAATCGGTTCAAGTTTTGGTCAATGCGATGCAAGGTTAGCTAAAGAGTGACACTTTATCCTTGTTTACCCCTTATACTTTTCGCTGATAACCCAGATACACAGGATAACAACCACCAATGTTAGATTTGTTTAAAGCAATTGGCCTGGGGCTGGTGGTGTTACTGCCGTTAGCTAACCCATTAACAACTGTCGCGTTATTTCTTGGCCTGGCAGGCAACATGAACAGTGCCGAACGTAATCGTCAGTCGTTGATGGCCTCGGTGTACGTATTTGCCATCATGATGGTGGCGTATTACGCCGGGCAACTGGTGATGGATACATTTGGCATTTCGATTCCCGGTCTGCGAATTGCAGGCGGCTTAATCGTCGCGTTTATCGGTTTTCGGATGCTCTTTCCGCAACAGAAAGCGATTGATTCACCGGAGGCGAAAAGCAAGTCGGAAGAGCTGGAAGATGAACCCAGTGCCAATATTGCCTTTGTGCCGCTAGCAATGCCAAGTACCGCTGGTCCGGGAACCATAGCGATGATTATTAGCTCGGCGTCCACAGTGCGTCAGAGTTCAACCTTCGCTGATTGGGTACTGATGGTTGCGCCGCCGCTGATCTTTTTCCTGGTTGCGGTTATTTTGTGGGGAAGCCTACGCAGCTCCGGCGCAATTATGCGGCTGGTGGGCAAGGGTGGCATTGAAGCGATCTCCCGTCTGATGGGATTCCTGCTGGTATGTATGGGTGTGCAGTTTATTATTAACGGCATCCTGGAAATCATTAAAACGTACCATTAAAAAAGGCCCGAATGGGCCTTTCAACTATTGCGTCTGTTCTTCGAGTGTCACTGGCCAGCGGCGAAATATAATGATTGACCAAATTAACGCGGCAAAAGCAGGCACCGCGCCCACATAACCAATCATCGACATTGACCAGTGCAAACTCACCTGATTACCTACCAACGCACCCGCCCCGATTCCAATATTAAATATGCCGGAGAATAGCGCCATCGCGACGTCGGTAGCATCTGGTGCCAGCGCCAGCACTTTAACCTGCATACCAAGCCCGATGATCATCATCGCGATCCCCCAGAAAATACTCAGCACCCCGAGGTGTATTTCACTGTTCGCCGCAGGTAACAGCAATGCCAGGCACACCAGCAACAGCGCAATCGCCGTACTCACCAACGCAGACGCATACTGATTACCCAGTTTACCGAAAATCACGCTGCCAATAATGCCCGCACCACCGAGTAATAACAGTAATGCCGTGGCAAAGTTGGCGCTGAATCCCGCAATGTTTTGCACAAAAGGCTCGATATAGCTGTATGCCGTGTAATGGGCGGTGACAACCACCACAGTTAACAAATAAATGCTCATCAATGCCGGGCGGCGGAACAATAGCGGGAGGCTTTTCAATGAACCGGAATGCTCACTGGGCAGTAAGGGAAGTAACTTAATCAGGCACAAAAGGGTGATAAGCGCCCCAATACCAATCGCGAAGAAGGTCATTCGCCAACCGAAATACTGGCCCACAATGCGCCCGAGAGGTAAACCTAAGACCATCGCCAGTGCTGTACCGGTGGCAATTAAACTCAAGGCCTGTGCCCGCTTCCCGGCCGGAGCCATACGGATCGCCAGAGACGCCGTAATCGACCAGAAAATCGCATGTGCAAAAGCCACACCAATGCGACTGATCACCAGAACGGTAAAGCTCCACGATAAAAACGACAGTACGTGGCTGGCAATAAACACCACAAACAGGCAGATCAGTAATTTGCGCCGTTCAACCTGGCTGGTCATTAACATAAAAGGCAATGACATTAGCGCCACTACCCATGCATAAATGGTCAACATAATGCCGACCTGAGCGGTTTGCATGTGAAAACTTTGCGCAATGTCAGAGAGCAGGCCAACAGGGACAAATTCGGTGGTGTTGAAGATGAAGGCGGCGACTGCCAGCGTAACGACCCGTAGCCACGCCACTTTGCGGGAAACAGTGTTTGTTGTCATAACAGATTATCGGGTGAGTTGCGAAAAAGTGATGAAATGATCTTAAAACGGTTAATGATGTGAATACAATGCATTTGTGATCTGGATCGCGTTTTCCGTTTCTCTGACGCTGATTCTGTTCCGCGTCAGAGAGTCGGTAACATCACGGTTTAATGACGTTCAGGGAGGTCTGGCGTTTTGGCGGTTGCGGGTATAGGTGGTCTGACAGGGGAGCGAGGCCTGTTTTTCACCAGGTCTTCGTGAGTAACTTTTGGCGGCGTTTCATTTTTTACAAACAGTTTGAGGGTCCTGCGCGCCATATGTTTGATAATTTTATCATCACTTAATGATGCTGGCATCAACACGTCATTCAAATCACTTTCATTGGGATTCATAAATTGGTGATAGTGCAATAACATATTGGCGAAAAATAAAAACAAGTCCTGAAAATGAGGAGATTCTTGTTCTGCTAAAAGGGATAAAAAGCAGATGCAGACTTCGGGTAGTACATGTTTGTTAGAACCTAATGAATCCATCAGGCTTTGCAATAAATCCTCTTTTAATTCGCCGTCTGTTATGTCGAGAATGGCGGTGATCAAGTTAGGATCTTTATTGACGAACCATCTGTGAACCTCAGAGTTATTCCATAATCGGGGGAGTATGACAAAATTACCGCGAGAGATAAAATTCAGGACAAGCAAATCAAACTGGCGTAAGTAATCTGCAGCGGTATGGCGATCCGGAGGCAGGGGTTCAATATGTGGTGTATGCGCTCTTTTGATGGGAACGCCAAGGTTGAACATTGGAAATTGTTCAATAAAATCATTCAGAAACAGAAATAGCACACGCTCGACGCCGGTCTGAAATACGCGTCCCATAGTGACAGGCTTTGGGTTGGGAGCGCAAAAATATTAATTTCTCCATCATGGCGAAAATTATCTAAATAAATAGGGCTTAAATTTATTACTACCTGAAATTCAATATTTTCTTTGTGTCTTCCATTCTTGACGGGATAAGTGAGTTTAAACTGAACCTTTTCATTGTATAGTGTGTCGTTACCCCGAAAAGAAGTCCTCTGAATATATGATAAGTTATCAAGGTTATTAAATATCTTTTTTGTGGCTGAGTTGATGTTTAAAGACGTGCGCCACTCTTCATCACATATTATTGTACTTAGCGCATCAATAAAGTCCTTTAAAACTTCTTTTACCTGTGGTGCAATATTACGAACGGGAAAATCATCAGGAAGAGATATGTAATTGCTGATGCTTACTGGCGTAACCATATTTGCCCCATATAGTCATAAGTCATCGGAACATCACTATATAGAGCATATTAGCCGCAAGAACTATCAAAATAGCTCATTGGTAACTCTGTTTTGCCGAGTCAGACACATCCAGTAGTTGAATAAATGCCTCAAGCGGACGCGTTTTCGCACCGCGACGCCAGACCAGCCAGGTTGTTAACCAACGCCATTGCTCAGCTAACGGCCACGCTTCAACCTGGTGATGCCCCGGCATACTTTCCAGCATAGAGCGTGGAATAAGCGCAATGCCTGCTCCTGCGACCACACAGGCCAACATCCCGTGATACGACTCCATCTCGTGAATAGTTCCCGGAGCGGCACCGTCAGCATGAAACCAGCTCTCGAAGTGGCGACGATACGAACAATTGGCGCGGAAGGCATAAATGTTACTGCCGTTAACCTGACTGGCGCGGATTACTGGCGCATGACCTTGTGGCGTGACGATCATCAGCTCCTCGCGGTATACCGGTATCCCGTCAATGGCAGTATGGTTAATGGGCCCATCAATAAATGCCGCATTCAGTTTTCCCTCCAGCACTCCTTCCAGCATAGTGCCGGAAGGGCCGGTGGAAAGTGAAAACTGAATTTTGGGATAACGATGGTTGAATTCCGCCAGCGTGGCCGGAATGCGCACTGCTGCGGTGCTTTCCAGCGAACCAAGAGAAAATAAACCTTGCGGCTCATCGCCAGCGACAACGCTCCGCGCTTCATCCACTAACGCGAGAATTTGTTGGCTATAGCGTAAAAAGTTATGCCCGGCAGGAGAGAGACGTAAACGCTGATTCTCGCGAATAAACAGATCTACCCCCAGTTCTGTTTCCAGCTGGCGTAGACGGGTAGTGAGATTCGACGGCACGCGATGCACTATTGCTGCTGCCTGGGTTATGCTGCCAGCTTCGGCAACCGCGTTGAACATCTCCAGTTGTGTCAGATCCATAATATTCTCGATTCGTGAATAAGTGGCTTAATATTATTCATTTTAAAGCAAGAGTAAATCTGCGTATCTTCATACCATGACTCATAAAGGAGATACCCCGATGACCATTACTCCGGCAACTCATGCAATTTCAATAAATCCTGCCACGGGTGAACAACTTTCTGTGCTGCCGTGGGCTGGCGCTAACGATATCGAAAACGCACTTCAGCTGGCGGCAGCAGGCTTTCGCGACTGGCGCGAGACAAATATAGATTATCGTGCTGAAAAACTGCGTGGTATCGGTAAGGCTCTGCGCGCCCGTAGCGAAGAAATGGCGCAAATGATCACCCGTGAAATGGGCAAACCAATCAATCAGGCGCGCGCTGAAGTGGCGAAATCGGCGAATTTGTGTGACTGGTATGCAGAACATGGTCCGGCAATGCTGAAGGCGGAACCTACGCTGGTGGAAAATCAGCAGGCAGTTATTGAGTATCGACCGTTGGGGACGATTCTGGCGATTATGCCGTGGAACTTTCCGTTATGGCAGGTGATGCGTGGCGCGGTTCCCATCATTCTTGCAGGTAACGGCTACTTACTTAAACATGCGCCGAATGTGATGGGCTGTGCTCAGCTCATTGCCCAGGTGTTTAAAGATGCGGGAATCCCGCAAGGCGTATATGGCTGGCTGAATGCCGACAACGACGGTGTCAGTCAAATGATTAAAGATTCGCGCATTGCTGCTGTCACGGTGACCGGAAGTGTTCGTGCGGGAGCGGCTATTGGCGCACAGGCTGGAGCGGCACTGAAAAAATGCGTACTGGAACTGGGCGGTTCGGATCCATTTATTGTGCTTAACGATGCCGATCTGGAACTGGCGGTTAAAGCGGCGGTAGCCGGACGTTATCAGAATACCGGACAGGTTTGTGCAGCGGCAAAACGCTTTATTATCGAAGAGGGAATTGCTTCTGCATTTACCGAACGTTTTGTGGCAGCTGCGGCAG
>UMCU01024270.1_pt1 | contig 13665 bp, 15 predicted proteins | sample 1964331 | NCBI WGS metagenome assembly UMCU01 (sample SAMEA4835978, study PRJEB28245) | human gut metagenome | biome: gut microbiome; material: fecal sample | place: Denmark | collected 2008
AAAATGGGGAAAGTTAGAGGAATAATTATATAAATTCTAGTTTTTGAGTAATTCTTCGTTTTCTTTCATTTCGTATAATTTTCGCGTATCTTCCAAGGACAGCTTATCATACAAATACTGATTGTTCAAATGTTGATTTGAAATGTTCATAATAAATGTGTTGTAAAGTATTTTGTGGAAAAGAATAAATAATGTTGGTCTTCTTTTGCATTTCCTTACGCTCCTTTCTTTATCTTTTGTCCTCAATCCATACTCGAAATGGAATGGTTTCATCCTCGGCGAAATCATCCATCATGTAATTACTCTGGTTTGAAATAACATTGCGCATATGATGTAAAAGATCAGTTTGTATTTTTTGACGTTCAAAATTATCTAAATCGGTAAAATATTTGCTGACATCATTCAGGGCAAGTTCCAGCGCAAGGCAGAATTCCATGATGATTTTTTCAATACTGCTATTTAAGTCGAGAATGAACATAGAATTAAAACCAATGTCAAACGTTGTTGTGATTATTCTGCGGTTATCCGTTGGCAGATCACAAATGAGATAAATATGCAGTTTTTGGCTTTGATCTGCACATACTGCAACATGGGAATCAATATCAATCCAATCGAATCCGTCATAACCGTTAGTGGCGCAGTAATGCCATGTGGCAATTACTCGTTCATTTTTTTGATTTCTTATCATAATAAAGTCCTTTCGTGAAAATTGTTGTTTGTTATAAAGTCGTTAGATACAACCGTATCAGTCAGTCGCACATAAGGGGCTTGAGGAACACCCCCTAAGTGCTTTGTGACAGCCTAGACGCTAGGCGTTGTGCGGACAAAGGAATGGCTAAAATGGCAAGCTTTCGTCTGCTGGCAGAAAACCGTCACGATCTCCGAGCGCCTTTTGTTTCAAATCATCATAATTGCGGTACTGATCACCGGGAAGTTCGAAGATGCAGTATTCATCATTCTTTTTATAATGATACACAATGGTAGTGATTCGACGTAAAAGCTGATTGAGCGAATCGATGGTAGCATCTTGTACGTCATTTAAATTTTTGTAAAGCAATTCCGGTGGAAAAACACTGGATATGTGGATTTCGTCATACACGGCAAAAACATTTGAGTAACGGGCGTGGATCTCACAGCGGTATTTATCCAAAATTTGAAGCAGGAATGAATACGGCATTGAGGATGGCTTTACTTCATCAACAAATACAATTTTCTGACAACAATAGTTATCAAAAAGGGATTTACAATTTCCGAGCATATCGCTTGCCAGATACACTTCATTCGGAAATTCTTCCGACAACTGCGTATATACATGCGTTTTGCCACTCCCAGCTTCTCCAACGTGATAAACTACTCGAACATCGCGTGCAACAGGTGTTTGACGGAATCTTTTTTTGATAAATGATTTGCGAATGACTGTTTCGTAATCGACAAAGATTGCGTGTTGCGCCATGATTTCGTCTGGAGTCATGCCGTCTTCAATCATTCGGTGAATTTGCTCAAGCATTTCTGCGCGTTTGTTTGAAATGTAAAACGTTGGTATTTCCCCTTCTTCGTAAAAAGTATTTGGCAGGTTAGTTTCTTTTTTTTCAGCGTTTTTTTTGCCCTCTTTTTTGATGTAAGCAACGACTTCTTGTGCTGTACCGCGTACCTCGGTTTCGATGTGTGCGTGTGGAAACGCGTTTTGAACAGCAGACCAGCGCTTTTTTTTCGTTATCATAATGAAAATATGGGTGTGGTAAGTGCCGCTTTCACCGATTTCGTCACACATGCAAAAATAGAGGATCCCTTGTTTTGCAAATGCCGAATGAATCGCCTCAATAATTTTTTCGTGCGACATTTCGTATTTTTCTGGATTGTTGATTGTAAGCATGAACCGTCTGCGCTGAATATCATCGCTGGCTTTTTTATTTTTTTCATCCATAAGTGTTTCTCCTTTCGTCTTTTCTTTTTTTGTTACAAGTTAATTGAAACCGATTTTTTTACCCGCACTGCGTATATGTTTCACAGGAGTAGAAAAAATTCGTATTTTTTAACTTATGAGATAATTATGCGGATATAGGGAGTACGCATTGCGTAAAAATTGTATAAAACAGAACTTACAAGTGTACCGCTTTATAAGTTTACAGGGGCAGATAATAGGAAAAAACAGTTATAACAATATCTGTGCCATCTGGTACAGCATCAAGCACGTACATACCTTTTATAATGAAAGGATATAAAGCAAGGGCTGTGTCAAATCCATATTGCGATACCGTTTGTTGCTGGAACGTGTAAATGTCCGTATTCATGTTGTTACACATTTTTTTGAGCAGACAGCGGGCGGGTATCTGTGTCGCGGATAAACGGTAATAAAAAATGTACCAGTTATTTTTGAAAGAATATCCGGCAGGGCGTATATTTTGAACTGCACGGAAGGATTGCAAGAACGGATAGTTACTGTATTGGAGAGAGATAAAAAGGGATTCCTGCATCCAAAATGAAATTTGTTGCAGGCTCCGAAGAGCCTGCTGTTGTTGCTGTGCAACATAGTCGTGATGTTTTCTATCGAACAGTTCGACAAAAAACCGTTTAATCATTTGTTTAAAACTCATAGTTATCACCTCGAATTATGCTAAAATTTTATGAAAAAGTTCCTGTTTTGCAATTTTATAGGAGATGGGATTGTCAACATAAATAACATCAAGTTCGAGGACATCGTTATGTACAAAAATTTTGTTGACAACTAGCGCCTGAATTTTTGTGGCATCTTTATTTGGAGCGTATGCCGGAAGATATTTTTTCCCATCCAGTGTGATCGCCAAACTTTCATTTAAGAAATCAAAGTGCGGGAAAGGATTTGTCGGCGGAACAAACGTTTGGTAAATAACGTTAATGTGTGTAACACCGTCACGATGGCTGATCGTTGTGAAATCTTGAATCTCAAACATATTTTCTCCCGCGTCGATTTTAAAATAATCTTCGAAGAATTTCATAAGTTGCCAGATGTAATATAAAATAAGAGTAAACGTAATCGTTGATTTTGTTATCTTTTGCATTTTTTTCCTCCTTAATTTATGAGCGTGAAAGAATCAGCGGTTGCAGTGTATCCGCAACGTCGAATATTTCTTTTGTCGACAAAATCGTATTTGCGAATGTTGATGTTGTCAAAGCGTACCCCCGCCAAACGAAAATCAGAATGTATCAGGGCATCGCGAAGGTCTTGAATTTTTAGTGCCGTAGAGGGGGTGGCTGGTATTTTTACATTCATTGTGTCGGCAGTGCCGTCAAGAGCAACGCAAAGGGTGTAAGAAGAAGCGGCATCGGTTTTTTTGATTTTTCCATTGATGCTGTACCCTTCGCAGATCGCTATATCGGAATGTGTCGGAGAAAGTTGTTCCATTGCTAGTCGCATACGGAAAACACCTCCCCTTCGAATGTCAACGATGGTGTGAGCCAGATTTGTTCCAGTTCAATGAAACAAGCTGGTTCGGTTCGAAGCATTGTTTTTAATTTCTCATATTCTTCGAGATTAAATGAAGTTTCGGGAAAGATAACGTTTATAACTTTAAAACAACTAATAATTTTGCAACTAATTTTATGGTTGCGCTTGTGTGCGGCAAAACATACGAAGAATGTGTTTCCGTGTTCGCTTACCGATTTTACAGAAAGCGGCAGGCGTTTTTTTGTGAAATTGATCATAATTTTTCCTTTCCGGCGGGGGCGTTGCCCCGCCTGTGTTTTTAAACGTCGAGATCGTCGAGATCGTCGAGATCGGGTTGTTCGATCGAAACGATTTCGAGTTTTTCTGCGTTTGCTGTGATTCCCTGAATAACTCGACCGCCTGATTCCATAGCGTAAAATCGAGCACGGAACGTGGAAGGTGTGCCGAATGATACAGAAACAATTGCATCTTTCGCCAACGCTTCTTGTATTTTTAGAATCTGTGGTTCAACTTCTTTCGGCAGTTTTACTGTCTGTGAACCAGATCGGAGTGCGAAAAATGTAAGATTGAAACCGTCCACACTGTCAGGAATAGCCTTTCTCGATGCCTTGTCGTATTCCGGACGAATGGAAACACTTTCCACGATTACCGTCTTATCCGACGGTTTTGGTGCGACGTTTGACAATTTTAACGTCACGAATTTTGGTATAACTGATGCCATATTTTTTTCCTCCATTAAATTTTTTAATGAGCTCATTTTTGTTTGTAAAGTTTTTTCCTTACAAGTTTATAGTAACGTTCAGTCGAGTACGCATTGCGTAAACTTGTCTTAACTTTTTTATAAACAGAAGGAAAATTTGTATGAGAATTTTTTTCTTTACATTTATAGAATAACGTAAGAAGAAAGTGGGATGCGTAAAGATTGGCTGTTTTTTTTTGCAAGGTGAGCCGTGCGAGAAATGAAGTCTTCGCACGGCTCTGGTTTGTTTAGTCTAGTTCTGCATCAATGCAGAGGTTTCGAAGAATACGCGCCAAATTCTTTTTGTCGATTATCTGATCTGGTTCAAGTTGCCTTTTAATATATGTCGAGGACGCAACTCTGCAAAAGAAAAGATTAAAAAGCTTTTTGTCGGACTTGGAAAGCTTGTTGTATGCAGGATGGGTGTCCAGTTCTTTCAGAAGAGATTCGAGTTCTCGTTTGCACAAATTTTTTCGTTTGGTGCATTTTGAAATTCTTTTTCCTTGTGGAACTTTCTGCCCCTTGCATAATCTTTGGAGCTCATTTGAGCACACCTCGTAATTTTTTTTTGCTTCGCGAATTGCGAACGCTAGCGTAACTAACTTCATAATAGTTACCTCCTTGAAATGATAAATTTCCTCAAAATTTTTTTTGAAGATACCTAACATATCCGAATGCTGTTGCGATTAGACGTTCGCGGAAAAGGGGAATGGTGTTGCACAAAAGGGAATGCCCTGTCAAAAAAAGGGAATGTCGTTAAAAAAATAAGATTTTTCATGCGAAAAATTAGAATTTGGAACTTGTTATTGAGAAAAGTTATCAATAAGAGTAAACAATATGGGGATTATAGATTTTTGGATTTGTATATTAGATATGAGAACGTGATGAATTGGTGGGGATAGAAAATAGATTATGTGATTAAAATTTAAAATGTGAAATAATGAAATAGAAAAATGGGATTCAAATTGTGATATGGGATTTTATGATGTCCCAAATTTTGAAGCTGAAAGCCTTGAAAATAGCGGATTTGAGAAAGATGGGAAAATGTTTAAACTGTTGGGTAATAGTAAGCCACCAGTTCCCCCTTGCGGGATATGGCACAGTGGCACTCGCGAATAACGCCGCCCATCGCATTTACCGTTCGCCTTAGTCTCCGACAACGGCTTCACGGCGGCATGACGAGGACGGCTATCGCTTTCGTGCTGTGGTGCAATAGAAGAGTGCTACAACGCCTGAGGGTATTGGAGAGCCGTTAGGTTTAATAAGACCTAAACATTCAGTTTAGAACAATTATTTTACAAATTAATGCCTATTTAATTAAAAAATAAAAATTATACTTACTATATGGAAATGTAGCTTTTTATGCAGGATTGAAAATTATAGATGTGTATTATTTTTATTAAATGTATTGAATTGATTGAGATATGGTGATTAAACATTTTAGTGTATAAAATACAGTTTATCGAGTACAAGAAAAGGACTTACCTGCACAAACAGATAAGTCCTTTGTCTATTATTATATATGCTATCCTGCTAATTAGCTGTGGTTTATTCAAAACCAGGTGTTTCCCAATCCTCATCTGTCATGTGATCCCAAGCACCCTTATGCATTACTTCACATTCCATTCCATTTGCACCAATGAAATAGCATTGATTCTCTTCTTTGTTATAATAGACATTCTTCTTTTTACCATGGTCCATTACATAACCAACGCATTTGTCTCCATGATGAGGTTTTACTCCAGGCATTTTGCATCTAATAAAATCATCCCATGCATAATTCGCTGCATTCGATGGTACTCCATTATCCTGTGTCACTACCTTCTGCCCTTTATCATTGTATACATAATTGTATTTAGGTTTTGAGGATGGTTTTGAGGATGGTTTTGCTGGGTGGGAGGAGTGGGGCTTGGTCTTGCTCAATAAACTCTGCTTTACCAGCAATGTACTCTTTCCACTCTTAATTGCATAATACTTTACTTTCTTGACTGTAGCTGTTCCAACCACTGTGACTTTTGCACTTTTCTTTAAACTCTTTGCAGCCTTTAATTTGCCTGTACTTGTAACTTTATATGCTTTTGTTGCTTTCTTAACGTACAGCTTCTTGCTCTTTTTGTACTTCTTTATTTTAACTGTCTGCTTCTTTGTTGCTGTGGCTTTTTTAACTGTTGTTGTTTTATTTGTTGATGTTGAGGATGAATCAGCGGTGGAATCTGCTGGGGTCTCGGTGCTGGAATCAGCAGTGGAATCCGTTGGTGTTTCGGTCGTGGTATCGGTAGCAGAATTATTTGTAGTATCAACCACCGTTTCGGTTGGAATTTCTTCTGCATATACGCTTGGCACATTGATTGCGGAAACAGCTATGAATCCAGCCAATGCATATGCTACAAATTTTGTATGTTTTTTCATGTTCAAACTCCTTATCTTTTTTTATTTTGATTTTATATCATATAGATAAGAAGTTCAAGCAATAGCAAATGAAAGCTGGATTTTATGTGGTTACCCTTATGGTTACCCAGATCAGGGGAAAGATACGCGAACTCCTTTCTTTACTGCGTTTGAGGACGGTTTATGTGCGCCGTTCGAATCCCCCGTGTCTCACTGGAAGATCTATAGTAGTTTGCTATAGGTCTTTTTTTATGCTAAGAAGTATACAAAGTGGATAAAAAGAGGGTATACCTATGGATAAACAAAATTTTTATCAGGAAAAGTATGAGTATTATAGAACTTTGAATTTGTGGGCTGTGTTCGGAATCAGTATTCCATCAATCGGATATTTTTTCTCGGATTGCTATCTGCTGGGTGGATTTTCCACTGAAACGCTGATCTCACGATCTGCAATTATCATTCCATTTCTCATTTACTTAATTTTGAATAAGTATACGAAAGATTATCGGATTATGGTACCGATGAGTTATGCGATTGGGCACGGCGTAATGTGGTGTACGATCTGGGCATGTACCTATCTGGATGATCTGAGTTTTGCGTGTGTAGGATTTTTTATCATCCTGTTTATTTTTATGGCATTTGGCATTGCAGCACCGCTTCCATATGAGGTTATAGGACATGGGCTGTTGTTTGTGGATATTGCGATTGCAAATACTTTTTTACACTATCCGGATTACGTGATGATGTTTCTTCTGGGAATCCCGTTGTATATCGGAATTTGTGTATTTGATGTGGCAATGGAAAAAACATACCGGGATCAGGTTGCCTTGAAATTAAAACTGGAAGATCACCTTCGGCATGATGCACTGACGGGAGCGTATAACCGTAATGTGTTTGAGTCATTAGTTGGGGAAAATCACACGTTTATCTGCGCAAAGGGTGAGTATATGGCGATCGCAATGTATGATCTGGACAAGTTTAAGCGTATTAATGATATGTATGGACATTCGGCTGGAGATGAAGCATTAGTTGCGGTATCGGAAGCTGTGAGGTCCAGATTATGCGAGGACGAGATTCTGGTCCGCTGGGGAGGGGAAGAGTTTATCGTCATCATGAAACAGAATGAGCGGAGATTTGAGGAACATGCGCAGGAAATCCGCGAGGCTGTGGAACAGTTACAACTGGAAACCGGAACGGTTACGATTTCGGTGGGAGTGGCAGAGTGCAGGGAAGAAAATTATCAGGAGACAATTAAACATGCAGATACTGCATTATACAGGGCGAAGAATATGGGGAGAAACCGTGTAGTGATGTACTGCAGCGAAATGGACTCCGCAGATAACGGTTATTGTGGATAAATCAGATGATAAAAGAATCCAAAAGGTATCATCAATCATACCTTTTGACCGGAACAACTTATGAGATAAAATAAAAAGGGAGCGGTGACGCTCCCTTTTTCCGATATGGAAGAATAGTTATTTGATGCAGTTCATGGTGGCATTTTCTGCGTTTAGCTGTTTTTTGACACGATGTTTCCAAATCATATAAGTAACAATCAGTAAAATACCGGTTGTCAGCCAGGCAGCAGCATCAGCACTGCATACACCCACGTATCCAAAAGGCTTTGTGGCGATCAGGATAACCGCATAACGGCTGAACAGTTCAAGTACACCGCTGAGCATGGGAACCAGACCACGGTCTAAGCCCTGCAGACCATTACGGTATACAAAGATCCATGCCAGAGGCAGCATAAAAATACTTGCAATGTGCAGATACTGCATTGCTGCGTGCAGTGTCTGTTCAGATGGGTTGTGGATGAACCATCCGACCATCGTAGGTCCGGCAAGGCAGCAGAGCAGTGCGGCGGCTCCGGCTGCAAAGAAACATAAATAAAATGCATCTTTCATACCGCGGAAAATGCGGTCATGTTTTCCAGCACCGAGATTCTGTCCGCAGTAGGTGGCCATGGCTGTACCGAGTGTCGGCATGGTCTGGGTGGCGATGTTGCTGACTTTGGAAGCAGCAGTAAAAGCAGCTACCACGCTGGAACCAAACACGTTGACGGCACTTTGCAGGATCATGGTTCCGATTGCTGTGATGGAATAGTTTAAAGCCATCGGAATTCCCACAGACAGCATCCGGCGGATCTCATGAAAATCACAGTAATAATCTTCGCGTGTGGTCCGCAGGATGTCATATTTGCGGAACATGACAATGAAACATAAAACTGCGGAAACCGCCTGCGAGATAACGGTGGCATAAGCGGCACCGGCAGTGCCGAGTTTTACCACAACAATAAGGAAGATGTCCAGAAAAATATTGAGACCGCTGGACAGGATCAAAAAATAAAGTGGTGTCCGGCTGTCACCGATCCCACGTAAAATACCGGATGCTACGTTATATGCCATGGTAGCAAAGATACCGGCAAAGATGACCCGGATGTACCGGTTTGCCAATGTGAGGATATTTTCCGGAGTATTCAGCCACAGAAGCAGCTGGCGGGAAAACGCAACCGTAGGAACGGTCAGAATCATGGAAATTACAACCGTTAAAAGCAGTGAAAGTGCTACGCAATGACGGAGAAGTTTCATGTCTTTGGCACCGAATGCATGGGATACCATGACACCGAATCCCTGAGCAATTCCGTTGGCGAAACCGAGAACCAGAAACATCAAGCAGCCCGTAGAACCAACGGCGGCCAGTGCATCCTCCCCAAGATACTGGCCTACGATCACGGTGTCTACCATGTTGTAGAACTGCTGGAACAGATTTCCAAGCAGAACCGGAAGGGAAAAAAGAAGAATGATCTTCATTGGATTTCCGATCGTCATGTCTTTTCTCATAGTAAAATCTCCTTTACCTCTTATTCATTTGTAATTGTAGTCAAAGAAAGAGACTAACAGTAAGGATAGTCTCTTTTCGTGCGGGCAACAGGACTTGAACCTGCACGGTCTCCCACTAGAACCTAAATCTAGCGCGTCTGCCAATTCCGCCATGCCCGCAAGTTTATGTAGTTTTTGTATCTTTTATTATAGAAGATACTTTACTAACTATAACGACATTGTGTGCAGATGTCAATTACTTTTTGCTTAAAAAAATGACAAAATTATGGGAAAACTACTTGACGAATAGAAAAAAATATTGTATTGTATATTACGTGTTTTGCACAAGGGCTTATAGCTCAGCCGGTTAGAGCGCACGCCTGATAAGCGTGAGGTCGGTGGTTCGAGTCCACTTAAGCCCATATCCTACAGGATGTCCGGTATGACCGGACATCTTTTTTGTTTTATTGACAAGAAGACAGTATTATAAATAGGGGTTACAGTTCACAGATTGCCCTGCAAACCGTAACAAATAAGGTACAAAGCATACAATACCCATTTTTTGTATATTGACAAAATATTTTATGAAGGTATAATACGAATTATCATTTGTATGATCCATTGAGGTAAATTGGTACGCAAATAATGTCAAAGGGGGCATGTTTACGTGCTTTTTTTTTGGAACACTTTAACGTGCTACAGAGTTAATGAGGCAATGAGATAATACGATGAAATTACTAAATACTCAATAAGAGGTAGGAGAGAAGAACATGAGTAAATATCTAGTAAAACGTGTATTGTTAGCGATATTATCAATACTCATTGTAAGTGCCATTACGTTTTTCGTAATGAACCTGATTCCTGGTGGACCGTTTAATAAGGAGAAAGCGACCAGCAAGGAAGCACAGCAGGTATTGGAGGAAAGGTACAATCTGGACAAGCCGGTTCCGGAACAGTATGTATTGTATATGAACAATCTGCTGCATGGCGACTGGGGAGTTTCACTTCACAGTGGAAGAAATATCGGAACAGAGATTTCCAGAAAGTTTGCAGTATCTGCAAAATTAGGTGGAGTTGCGGCAATTGTTGCCATTATCATCGGTGTGATACTGGGCAGTATCGCAGCACTTACAAGAAATAAACTGCCGGATCGTTTGATCGTATTTTTCACGACACTGGGTACGGCAATGCCGTCTTTTGTACTGGCAACGCTGCTTTTACTTGTATTTTGTTTAAAACTCGGATGGATTCCGGTATGGTCTTCGAGCAATCCGAATTATTTGCTCCCAATCATTGCACTGGCGGCATATCCGATGGCATATATTACGCGTCTGACAAAGACAAGTATGCTGGATGCGCTAAATCAGGATTATATCCGCACTGCAAGGGCAAAGGGCGTGCACCGGCTCAAAGTTATTTTTAAGCATGCGCTGAAAAATGCCCTGATTCCGGTTGTAACATATGTTGGTCCTATGGTTGCCTATATTCTGACAGGTTCCATGGTTGTGGAGAACATATTTACCATTGGTGGTCTTGGAACCGAATTCGTAACAAGCATTGTCAACCGTGATTACACTATGATTATGGCAATCACGATTTTCCTTGCGGTTCTGATGGTAGTTGCAAATCTTCTTACAGATATTGCATATAAACTGATTGATCCAAGAATCACATTTGAATAATGATGGAGGAAGGAACTTAGAATAATGCAGGGAAATGAAGAATTAAAAAAGCGGCAGATACTGTCCGCACAGATTGATTTAAGTAAATTTAATAAGGGCGATTTTATAAAGGCAACGGAAGAAGAGAAGAAGCAGCAGGATGTCATGGGCGAGTCAACGACATTTTTTAAAGATGGCATGAAACGTCTGAAAAAGAATCCGCTGGCAATGGGAAGTATTGTGATTCTGGTTCTGATTCTGGCACTGATCATTATTGCACCGTTTTTTGTACCATACAGCTATTCGGATATCATTACAGTGGACGGCAAGCGTGACAAGACCGCAGCCAATATGGCACCGTTTGAGTACTCGAAATTAGAGCAGCAGTACATGGACCGTACCGGCGAGAAACTGTTTCCGCATATTTTCGGAACCGATAACTTAAGCCGTGATTACTTTATCCGTGTGATTTACGGTACGAGAGTCAGCCTTTCGGTTGGTGTGATCGCTGCAATCATGGTACTTATCATTGGACTGGTTTATGGTTCGATTGCGGGATATTTTGGTGGAAAAGTGGATCTGATCATGATGCGTATCGTGGATATTGTGTATTCCTTGCCGGATATGCTCATTATCATTCTGCTTTCGGTTGTGTTTCAGGAACGGTTAAAGCCATTGATTGAGGGAACCATGTTTGAAAAACTCGGAACCAATATGATCTCCATGTTTATTGTGTTTGGATTGCTTTACTGGGTAAGTATGGCGCGTCTGATCCGTGGACAGATTCTTACAATTAAAAATAATGAATATGTACTGGCAGCACGCTGTATCGGTACCAGAAACAGCCGCATCCTGACCCGTCATATTCTGCCAAACTGTTTATCTGTTATCATTATCACGACCGCATTGCAGGTGCCGAGTGCCATCTTTACCGAGAGCTACTTAAGTTTCCTTGGCCTTGGGGTAAGTGCACCGCTGACTTCCCTGGGAAGTCTGGCAAACGATGCGCGTTCAGCAATGCAGTCGTATCCGTACCGTCTGGTAATTCCGGCAGTGCTGATCTGTCTGATCGTACTTGCGCTGAACCTTCTGGGCGATGGATTGAGAGATGCATTTGATTCAAAACTGAATTAAGGAGATAAGCAAATGAGTGAAGAAAATAAATATATATTACAGGTAAAAGATCTTCATACCAGCTTTGCTACGGATGCTGGGGAAGTTCGTGCGGTAAATGGTGTCTCCTTTAATCTGGAACCGGGAAAGACACTGGGAATTGTAGGAGAGTCCGGTTCCGGTAAATCCGTTACTTCTTATTCGATCATGCAGATTCTTGCGGAAACCGGAAAAATTACCGGAGGAGAGGTACTTTATCACGGCGAGGATATTTCCAAGTGGAACGAAAAGCAGATGCAGAAGTTCCGAGGGGAAAAGTGCTCGATCATTTTCCAGGATCCGATGACAAGCCTGAATCCGGTATTTACGATTGGAAATCAGTTGATGGAGGCAATTCTGCTCCACACAGACAAGGATAAAAAACAGGCGCGTGAGCGCGCCATTGAAATGTTAACACTGGTTGGTGTCAATGAGCCGGAAAGTCGTCTGAAACAGTATCCGCATGAGTTATCCGGTGGTATGCGCCAGCGTGTGATGATTGCCATGGCACTGGTCTGTGAACCGGATATTCTGATCGCAGACGAGCCGACCACGGCACTTGATGTGACCATTCAGGCACAGATCCTTGAACTGATGCAGGATCTGCAGAAGAAGCTTGGTATGGCGATCATCATGGTAACCCATGATCTGGGTGTTATTGCAAGTATGTGTGATGAGATTATTGTCATGTACGGTGGCCGTGTCTGTGAGCGGGGCACAGCGGATGCCATTTTCTATCATCCGGCGCATGAGTACACCAAAGGACTGCTCCGCTCCATCCCAAAGGCAGACAATATGAACGAAAAACTCATCCCAATCGGCGGAACTCCGATCAACCTGCTCCAGATGCCGGAGGGCTGTGCGTTTTGTCCGCGTTGTGAGTCGGCAATGAAGATCTGTTTAAAACAGCAGCCGGCGGAGTTTCGTGTGGGCGAAGACCATCTGGCGAGCTGCTGGATGAATGTAAAAGAAATCTATGAAGCACAGGAGGGCGGCAGCAATGAGCAGTGAAAAGAAAAACAATGATTATCTGCTGGAAGTAGAACATTTGAAGCAGTATTTTCCGGTGCATCAGGGTTTTAGCACCACTCCGCTGAAAGCAGTGGACGATATTTCCTTTGCCATCCGCCCGGGAGAAACACTTGGTCTGGTTGGCGAGTCCGGCTGTGGAAAGACAACAGTAGGCCGTACACTGCTTCGCCTGTATCAGCCGACGGCAGGTAAGATTACGTTTGACGGAAACGTTCTCTTTGACAGTGGAGAACAGTATGGCGAAAACGGAAAAATGATCGTTGATGCAAACGGAAAGCCGGTTATGGGCAAAAAAGTAGATGTCAATATGATGCCGTATCGCAAGGAAATGCAGATGGTATTCCAAGACCCGTATTCCTCATTAAATCCACGTATGACGGTGGAAGATATTATCGGGGAACCTTTGGATGTGCATAAACTCTACAGAAATAGAAAAGAGCGTCGTGA
>UMCU01018874.1_pt1 | contig 13154 bp, 8 predicted proteins | sample 1964331 | NCBI WGS metagenome assembly UMCU01 (sample SAMEA4835978, study PRJEB28245) | human gut metagenome | biome: gut microbiome; material: fecal sample | place: Denmark | collected 2008
AGAAAGTGTGCCGAATCGAAATCTGCTTCTGTTTTTAACTGATACATAAATTTTTCCTCCTTCTGGATCTGTCACACCACCCGAATATTTCCATAAATAAAAAAAGCCGGGATTCCCGGCTGTGATCCAGTTAAAGTAAAAAAAGGGCAGCCCCGCCACGAGTCTGCCCTGATTCTCACATCTTCTTCAGCCCTGGTTTTATTTATAGACAGGATGGTACAAACGAACTGTCTTATATTAATTTGTATGGTATTTCCGGAGATACTGCATCAAACGATAAATCGGACCAGATATCCGCGTTCGCTGCTCACTCATGAGCGCAGTCGCTCCGCAACGATCTATGGGAACTTTCAGCTCCGGAATTACGGTAAATTTTCTGCAGAATTATCTTCTTCCGCAACACTTCTTATATTTCTTACCGCTTCCGCACGGACACGGATCGTTGGGATAGATTTTTCTTGCAGATGCCGGCTGCATCGGCATTGCTGTCGGCACAAAGCTGTTCGGCATTGCAGTGTGCGGCTTGCCTGTGGCAAACGGCCATACTGCTCCTGAGATCTCATTCGGTGTGTAACCGCGGAATTCCAGCATTCTTGTGTTATTGTTTGCCTCCATGATCAGCTTTGTAAATTTCTCAAGCTGCTCATCGTTAAACTGGATCCCCTTCTGGTTCAGGTTTTCCATGATCGCTGACATTCTGCCATCCATGGAGCATTCTTTGTAAATAAAGAACAGTACCTGATCCTTCACTGCATCGGAAACCTTTATCTCATCCAGCAGAAATCTGCCCAGTCTCTGGTAAGAAGCAGATTTTGTTGGATACCCGTTTTCGGAATAATCCAGGATCTCATCTACAGACGGAATATAGAATCTCCGTCCGCCCTGACGTCTCTCGATATCCTTGTAGATGTTATTGACCAGTGCGGATTTCAGGATCAGCTGATCCTCCGCAAGCTCACAGATGCAGGCCTTCTCCGGAATGGTATGATACAGCTCGATGAAGCTGTCATATCCGATGTCAAAGCCTTTTCTCTGCTTAAACATCTCATATACGGTCTTTGCCGGTGCAGATACATACAGATAGCTTACCATAATAAGGCAATCCTTCAGCCAGTTTACCTGGCTGCGAAGTGTCTGGAACTCCGGTGTATTGATCTGATCGTAAACAGCTACAACCTCTGCCGGAACTTCTGCGTAATCATCACTGTAGGAAACAAGGTAGCCCATATCGTTCAGCCATTCTAATGTATTCCACTCATCCTCTGCAACATGGAAGCATTTTCTCTGAATAGCTGCCTCAAAAGCCAGTACCTCCTGATCGTCTGCTACGAGGAAGCTTGCTTTCATAACCTCCGGTTTAAGAACCTCTGCGGCAACCTTTGCGGCGATCTCTTCCTGATCCATTCCCTTGCAGTGAAGTCCAAGCTCACCTGCAATGCTGAGAAGGTCTTCTTTACGATAGGACATGAGGAAATCTTTTACTGTAGGATTTCTTCTGCTGCCTGTGGCTACCTCATCTGCTTTTGCAGCTCTGGCTGCTGCCTCTACTGCCGCTACTGTTGCAGCAATGTCTTCCGATGCTTTGGCTGTTTCCACCTCAGTTTCAACTGCTGCAGTGCATCCCAGCTCTGGTGCCTCTGTCCAGTACGGATCATCCTCACCCTTTACTTCTTTTATAATAGAAGGAGCTTCTGCTGTTCCCTCGTCTTTCTTCTCAATATCAACTCTGTATTCCGGAGCTTCCTTATCCGCACCATACTGACGGAAGGTAAACCATTTCTCGGAATCCATAAGCTCTGCAGTCTCTGTCTCGCCTGCATTTAATAATGTGAAATTATTCTTCGCTTCTCCGTCACCGTTCTCACGGATCTGTACTTTTTTCTGAAAAAATTCAATCTCATATAGGCTGCCTGCCGGATACTGAACCAGTTTTTCAAGCATGGCTGCCATATTTGCAAATGTAACGTCAGCCGCAACAGTACAACGTCTCCATACCGGCGGTTTCGTTCCTTTTCTTGTGATTTTTAACTGATAAAACATTCCTGTGTTCCTCTCCTGTAAATATATGCCGGATCAGGAGATACGAATAACTCCTGATCCGGCGTAAGCAACTTCCCCTATGTTATACAAAAATAGAGAAATTGTCAATATTTGAGAGGCTTCTACAACACAATATCATATTTCTCAACCTGGATCACAGCATTTCCGTCACTGTGAAACAGAATCTCATCTGCTTCCACTGGTGTTGGGATCACGGTAGTCGCAGTTTTGCTTCCATCATTGATAAAAAGCTCTATGGAGCTTCGATCCAGGATAAAACGCAGCTTCAGATTTTGTCTGTCATCTGTGATCTGGAGCTTTCTTGTACATACAACATCACGCTGCACCCCGCTCCAGGTTCTGTCGATCTCCAGTATCTGTCTTTTTCGATCATAGGTAAAGACCGTTGTATATTCTTCATTGCGTGCAAGCTCGATCCGGAACTCATTGTACACATCCAATGCTTCCTGATTTGGATTTCCGGAGTTCCTGCTTCCATCCATGATGCCATCTGCGTTCTGCAATTCCACAGTCAGATCGATCATTCGGCCACGGACGCCTTCAAGGCTTAAGCTCTCACCCACTTTTACATTCTCATAACAACAACGGTTTTTCCGATAATTCTCAATTTCTCGGACCGGCTTCTGCCAGATCTTTCCGTCACGATATTCCAGCTCTCTCGGAAGAGTCATCATTCCCTGCCATCTCTGCTTTTCCTTGATCACACAGCTATCCCAGGATTTCATCCAGGCGATCATTACTCTTCTTCCATCTGGAAGAAGGGTTGTCTGCGGCGCATAAAAATCAAGTCCGTAGTCCAGACTTACCGGTGCGTCTTTTTCAAATGTATGTTTTTCGCTGTCATAATCTCCCGTAAAATACAGGGAATTATGTCCATTATGAAACTCATACCCTTTTGCCCGCATATGCTGCGGAGAACAGATCAGCACATGTTTATCCCCGAGCGGAAAGAAATCGGGGCATTCCCACATAACACCGATTTCTCCTGTGGAGTTCTCCGCAAGAATTGTTTCAAATTTCCATTCTTTCAAATCTTTACTGGAAAACAGAACTACCTGTCCAGGAATTTCTTCGCTGCGGCATCCTACGAGCATATGGTATGTTCCGTTATCTTCCCATACCTTCGGATCACGGAAATCAACTCTGCTGCATTTCTCCGGAAGCATATCCCCGGTGACTACCGGATTTTTCTCTACCTTTACATAATCTTTTCCGTCACCCCAGGCAAGGCACTGATTCTGCCGGACTTCTTCTTTTCCATCAGGCAGCTTTTCTGTTGTAACTCCTGTGTAGATCAAAGCATGTTTTCCATCCGCTTCAATAGCACTTCCGGAAAAGCATCCCTCTCGATCATATTCCTGATCCGGTGCAAGCGCTGCAGGAAGCTGCTCCCATCTGATCATATCCTCCGTCACACTGTGGCCCCAGTGCATAGGGCCCCAGTCACGGCTGTAAGGATGATACTGGTAAAAAAGATGTACCTTTCCTTTAAAAACAGAAAATCCATTGGGATCATTGATCCAGCCAACCGGTGCAGATACATGAAAGGCCGGTTTCTCTTCCTGCGGGATATTTTTTGCTTCCTCTATTTCATAAAGACGTGCTTTTTCAAGTTTTTCACTCATACTCTGCTCTCTCTTTCTTTTTTATGTTTCTGACCGGTATCTTTTTCTGTTTTTATTTCTCTGTCTCACTAAGAGACTTCTGATACTGGTCAAAATATTTCTGTTTGATTGCCAGATAATCAGACAGTCCATACTGCTCCATCTTTTTCAGATAGGAATCCCATTCTTTATCGATGCCGCCATTCAGGATCCAGTCTGCTTTTTTCTGTTCCGCATACTTCTTGATATCCGTGTCGTACTGAGATACCTTATTGGTATCATCAATACTCATAAATACATTCGGATACACATATTTACTGTTCATATCCTTAAGATATGTTTCGTGCATATTGTCGAGACGCCATTTTGCATCTGCCGGCTCTGTTACATATACATCGTAATACTCGTTAAGTATTGCCAACGGTCCGTTTACAGACTGTGCTTCACGAACCTCTACCGGAGATGCATCTCCCAGATCCATATGTTTCAGCATCTGACCACCTTCTGCATTCTCGGACATCTCAAAGATATTAAATGAATCTTTTTCCCCGTAAGTACCCCAGTTATTCTGCGGAGACTGGATCGGTGCATACATCTGATCGATCCATGCTGCTGCCAGTGCCGTATTCCGACAGCTTGTAGTCAGAACGCAGCGTCCTCTGTCAAAGCCACTGGTTTCACTGTTGTTCTGTCTTGTGATATTTACAAGACCATCCGGACCGGCCAGCGCCGGAAGCATTACATAATCTTCATTGTTATCAATATTTGCAATATCCCAGGTGAAACACAGACCATATCTGTGGTTCTTACCTTTTGCAACATAAGTTGACCATTCCTGGGTAAAAGCCTCCGGATCCACCAGCTTTTCTTCTACCAACTGATGGAGCCACTGGATACCTTCTTTATAGCCTTCCTGTACAGTTGTATAAATAACGGTTCCATCATCTTTCACTGCAAAATGATCACCGGTGTCACCATATCCTTCTCCGAATCCGTTGATGAGAATTGCAGGATCCTGATCACCATTATTGATGATAAAGGACATCGGGATCACACCACCCTCAATATCAAATTCTTGCTCCAGTTTATCTGCATTGTCGCGGAAAGCGATCAGAACCTGTTCCAGTTCCTCAGTTGTAGTCGGAACGTCCAGCTTCAGATAATCCAGCCATTTTTTATTAATGTAGGGAATATCTCCAATTGCCTGAATGGCTTCTTTCCCCGCACCAAGCTGCTCGATCCATGGGAAAGAATAAATATGTCCGTCCGGTGCTGTACACATTGTTCTGTATTCCGGGTATTTTTCAAATACAGCCTTAAGATTCGGCATGTATTTATCAATGAGATTTTCTACCGGAATAATGATTCCCTGTTTGGCATAACGAAGAAGATCATAATCACTCATCCCTGCGTTAAAAAGTCCATCCGGAAGATTTCCGAACTGTGCCAGCGCCAGATTTTTTTTGTCATCAAACTGATCCGATACAAAACAGGTCCAGTCAATGTGGACATTGGTCTGCTTTTCCAGTCTTTCAAAGATCGTTCTTTCATTAGGTTCCTGTGTAGATGTTGCAGGTGCACTGGTAATAAAAGACAGCTCTGCTTTTTCTTTCAGAGGAAAGGACACATCTTCCACCGGGGTATCCGGATCTGTTTCTGCTTTCATGTGTTCTTTTCCATTTCCACATCCGGCACTGCATACCATTATAATTGCAGAAAGCCCGATTGCCAATAATGCCTTCATTCTTTTTTTCATCATTATCAACCTCCTGTCATCAGCCTTTTACAGAACCAACCATAATGCCCTGGTCAAAATATTTCTGGAAGAATGGATACATGATCAGAAGCGGTAAACTTGATACAATGATCGTAGCATATTTCAGAAGTTCCGCTACCTTTGCCATCTGTGCAGTACTCTGGATATCTGCGATCATTCCGGGCTGCGGTGTATTCTGTACAAGGATGGAACGAAGTACCAGCTGCAATGGCTGCAGTTTCGCATCATTCAAATAAATCATAGCGTCAAAATAACTGTTCCACATTCCTACAAAGGACCACAGTGCAAGCACTGCGATGATCGGTTTGCATACCGGCATCATAATCTTGAAAAAATGCTCGATTTCCGTGGCACCGTCAATGGCAGATGCCTCTCTGAGTTCCTTGGGGATAGACTGATAATAGGTTCTGGCAAGGATCATGTTCCAGACATTAAACGCACCCGGAAGCAGGATTGCCCAGATTGTATTTACCAGATGCAACTGATTGATCAGGATAAAAGTCGGGATCATTCCTCCACCGAAAAACATGGTAATGAGAAAAATAACATTGAAGAAATTTCTTCCCACAAATTCTTTCTTGGACATTGGATATGCTGCCAGCAGAGTTACCAGAACTGAAATAATGGTAAACACCAGGGAATAAAAAAATGAGTTTGCAAAGCCTCTCCAGATCATATTATTTTCAAGAACTCTGCGGTACGCATCGATCGTCCACTTCCGCACATCAAAGCTGATTCCCTGGCTGTTCAGCACATTCGGATCCATAAAGGATGCGATCACAACATATAAAAGCGGAACCAGAATGGAAAGTACAAATGCACCCAGAAGTACGTATCCGATTCCTAAAATGGCTTTATCAGATGCCGAATATTTCTTTTTCTTTGCTTTTGCCATAACAGCACCTCCTATAATCCCTCTCCGTCATTCAGTTTCTTGACTACCCAGTTTACAAAGATCAAAAGAATTACATTGATCACTGAATTAAACAGCCCCACTGCTGTAGAATATCCATAATCTCCATTCAGAAGACCGATTCTGTATACATAAGTAGAAAGAATCTCAGATGCAGGAAGGTTCATATCTGTCTGCAGTGCATATGCTTTTTCAAAACCAATGCTCATAATATTTCCGGCCTGAAGGATAAACTGGATCACAATGATGTTTTTAATAGCCGGAAGCTGTACATACCAGATCTGCTGCAGGATATTTGCACCATCCACCACTGCTGCCTCTTCCAGATCCTTACTTGCATTGGCAAGTGCTGCAGTATACATAATGGATGCCCATCCGGCTGTCTGCCAGATTCCGCTGGCTATGTAAATCGTACGGAATGCCGACGGCATGGTCATCCAGTTGGCATCCGAACCGATCAGTTTATTCAGCGGACCTACCGGTGAAAGAAACATACGAACCATACCGCAGAGTACGATAACGGAAATAAAATTCGGCGCATAGATCAGAAGCTGAATTTTTTTCCTGATCCCGGCTCTCCGGATCTGATTCAGAAGAAGTGCCAGGATGATCGGAATCGGAAATCCCCACAGTAGTCCGTAAATACTCAGTTTCAGAGTGTTCACAAGATAATTCATAAAATCCGGTGATGCCAGAAATCTCCGGAAGTATTCCAGTCCTACCCATTTGCTTCCAAATACACCATCAATGACATTGTAGTCCTCAAAAGCGATCAGTACGCCACCCATGGGCACGTATTTGAAGATGATCGTCAGAAGAAGTGCAGGCAGCAGAAAAAACACATACAGCTGCCAGTTCTTTTTCACATACTGAAGCTTTTCTGCAGCAGTTCTTTTTCCTGCCGGAACAGCTTTCGCAGAACCTTTTTTCATTCTCTTTTCCTCCCTTTTTTGTTCTTTCGTTCTTATTTAGTAACCGGTAAGGTAACCGGTTACTTTATAATTTGATACTACTATATGACATAGCTTCTGTCAACCTTTTTTGTTAATTTATTCAAGAAAAGTTACCGGTAACTTAACTGGTTATTTTTTTTATTGCTATTTAACGTCTGTATTGTTATACTTATTATATCAATCCAATCATCCTGTACGGTCTGCAGCTTTCTCTTATATGATCACATCTGCATTCCGTATCATAACTTTCTGCTGTTAAAAGGAGACTATTTTTTTATGGCTAAAAAACAGGTAACATTTGCCGATATTGCAGAATACACTGGTTTTTCCAAGACTACGATCTCCAGATATTTCAATCATCCGGATTCTCTGACCCTGGAAAATCAGGAAAAGATCGCAAAAGCCCTTGATGAGCTCGGCTACAGAAAAAACAAGCTTGCCCGGGTTCTTGCCAATGGAAAAAGCGAATTTGTAGGGATCATTGTCCCGAACCTTTATCTTCATTATTATTCCGAAATGCTGACACAGCTTCTTCGAAGTTACTCCGATTATCATTACAAATTTCTGGTTTTTGTCAGTGATGGCGGCCCGGAGAAAGAAATGCAGTATCTGGACGAGCTGATGGCTTATAAGATTGAAGGACTTATTGTTCTCAGCCATACTCTTTCCTCTGAAAAACTGGCTTCCTATAATATTCCTGTGATCGCCATTGAACGTGAAGCAGAACATATATGCAGCGTTACAACAGACAATTACATGGGCAGCATGCAGGCTACTTCTCTGCTGATACGTAATCAGTGTGATGTACTGATCCACATCAATGTCCATGTACCTGAGAATATTCCGGCTTATGACCGTATCCGTGCCTTTGAGGAAACATGCCGGGAATATCATGTTCCTTATGAACTGAACCTTAATGTTTCCGGTGATTCCTATCAGGAGCTTTTTGAACAGATGCGTGTGATCTTTCAGGATATTGACAGTAAATATTCCGGTCAGAAAAAAGGCATATTTTTATCCAATGATACTTACGCAAATATATTTCTCAATCTGATCTTCCAGAAATACAACTGTCTGCCGGATGAATATCAGATCATCGGATTCGATAATTCACCCATTGCTGCGGAGTCCATCATTCCGATCACTACTATTGGACAGCAGATTGATGTGATCGCACAGACTACCATGGAACTGCTTGTGGAACAGATGAACGAAATGAAGAAAAGAAAACCGGCACCGCTTCAAAAACCGATCCACAAAAAGATCACTCCGGTTCTGATACGACGACAGACAACCGGAGACTGAAAATACTTACAACATTTTTCCATATTCCATAACAACCCGTATATTCATGTACCGGAAACTTCATGCTATAATTCTGTGGAAAAATGTCAGATAACCATTACCGCCGGGAAATATTTTACAGGTTTCCCGGCATCTATAAATATCTATTCAGGGAGGAAATCATGAAAAAAGATCAGGAAATTTTTCAGGAACGTTTAAACCATCATCACGACGAGCTTCGATGGCTGTACACAGAGCTTTATCACAATGACGATATGTTTGCAGAGCTCTGCGACCAGATGTACCAGTATTTTACAGCACGCCGCCGCGCGCTCAAAAACCGCGACCTGGAAAGAGAAAAAAATCCGGACTGGTTCCGCCAGAAGGATATGCTTGGCATGATGCTCTATATTGACAATTTTGCCGGCAACATCAAGGGAGTTTCTGCCAAGCTTCCATATCTTAAGGAATGCAACGTGAACTGCCTGCATCTGATGCCGTTTCTGGACACTCCGAAGGGCCGTTCCGACGGTGGTTACGCAGTAGCCGACTTCCGCAAAGTCCGCCCGGACCTTGGTTCCATGAAGGATCTGGCTGCCCTTGCAGATAAATGCCACAAAAACGGAATGAACCTGTGTATGGATTTTGTTATGAACCACACCTCCGAGGATCATGAGTGGGCCAAAAAAGCACGCCAGGGTGACGGCGAATATATGAGCCGTTACTTCTTCTACAACAACCGTGAGATTCCGGACGAGTACGAAAAGACCGTACCACAGGTATTCCCGACCACTGCTCCGGGGAACTTTACCTGGCTTCCGGATATCGGTCACTATGTCATGACTACCTTTTATCCGTACCAGTGGGATCTGAACTACGGCAATCCCCGTGTTTTCAATGAGATGATGTACAACTTCCTCTTCCTTGCAAACCAGGGAATGGACGTGATCCGTATCGATGCGGTTCCGTATATCTGGAAGGAACTGGGAACTCCCTGCCGTAACCTGAAGCAGGTGCATACGATCGTTCGTATGATGCGTATGATCGCCGAGATCGTCTGCCCAAGTGTTGTACTTCTGGGTGAGGTCGTTATGGAGCCGGAGAAGGTTGTTCCCTATTTCGGAACCGTAGAGAAGCCGGAATGCCATATGCTTTACAATGTAACAACCATGGCTACAACCTGGAACAGCATTGCCACTCGTGATATCCGCCTTCTGAAAAAACAGATGGATATTGTAAACAGCCTTCCGAAGCAGTACACCTTCCTGAATTATCTCCGCTGCCATGACGATATCGGCTGGGGACTTGATTTCGCCACCCTGAAAGAATGGGACATGGATGAGCCATCCCATAAGCGTTACCTGAATGATTTCTTTACAGGAAAGTATCCGGGAAGCGACAGTCGCGGAGAGCTCTATAATGATGACCCGGTAACTCAGGATGCCCGCTTCTGCGGAACTACTGCTTCCATGTGCGGGATCGAGGCTGCTCTTTTTGAAAAAGATGACGAGAAGCTGAAAAGGGGTATCCGCGAGGATCTGATGCTTCACGCATATATGCTTACCCAGTCCGGAATCCCGATGCTTTACAGCTCCGATGAAATCGGACGTCTCAATGATTATTCCTATAAAGAGGATCCGGATAAGGCTGCAGATTCCCGCTATATCCACCGTGGTGCTTTCCAGTGGGAGCTTGCCGGAAAAAGAAACTCCAAATCCTCCGTTGAGGGACAGATCTTCCAGACTCTTAGCCGCATGGAGCAGATCCGCAGCCAGGAATCTGTTTTTGATAAGGACTGTGACGTGTATACATACGATGTTCATGATGACAGCATCCTCTGCATCCTCCGCCAGAAAGGAAACGAACGTTTCATCGGAATCTTCAATTTCAGTGACAGCGAAAAAACTGCCTGGATGCAGGAGGAAGGAACCTTCCGCGATCTGATCACTGACCAGACACTGGAGCTTAAGGACGTGGAACTTCCGGCTTATGGATTTATGTGGTGTAAGAGGATGTAACTGTTACTTGGTAAATAAAAAAGACGTGGCCTTACGGATCCACGTCTTTTTATTATGTTATATCTTTATTTTTTATAAGCTGTTCTGGTATTCAGAAATTACTTGCAGAGCTCCTCTGCCATTGCATCGATCTCTGCCACATTCTCATCGCTGAGAGAGGACATGATCTTTACATTGTTCTCAAGCCATGTGATATTTTTACTCTTCTCGAACATTCCTTTCATGACTTTGGCTACTGTTGGTGCCCAGCTTCCGTTCTCAATGAGGCCGATGGTGCGGTTCTGGTAATTACGCTCTGTCAGGTTCTCGATGAATGTACGCATAAACGGGAATGCTTCTCCGTTGTATGTAATGCTAGCCAGTACCAGCTTGCCGTAGCGGAAAGCATCCTCCACTGCCTCTGCCATGTCTTCTCTTGCAAGATCGCAGACAACAACCTTCGGGCAGCCCTTTTCCTCCAGCTTCTGTGCAAGAAGCTCTGCTGCTTTCTTTGTATGTCCGTATACAGATGTGTAGGCGATCATTACGCCTTCGCTCTCTACTTTATAAGAAGACCAGATATCATATTTCTCCAGATAATGTCCAAGATTTTCGGTAAGGATTGGTCCGTGGAGCGGGCAGATGGTCTGGATATCAAGAGTTGCTGCTGCCTTGAGAAGCTTCTGTACCTGCGGACCGTATTTTCCAACGATTCCGATATAGTAGCGACGTGCTTCGCAGTCCCAGTCCTCTTCTACATCGAGCGCTCCGAATTTGCCGAAGCCGTCTGCGGAAAACAGAACCTTGTCTGTGCTGTCATATGTAACCATAACCTCCGGCCAGTGAACCATCGGTGCAAATACGAAGGTAAGGACGTGTTTTCCAAGTGTCAGGGTGTCACCGTTGGCTACAATATGTTTCTTTCCTTCCAGATCCATTCCACGGAAGAAATTCTCCATCATGGTAAAGGTCTTTGTGTTGGCAACAACAGTTGTATCCGGGTATGCTTTCATGAAATTCTCAATATTTGCTGCATGGTCCGGCTCCATATGCTGGACTACAAGATAATCCGGTTTCGCACCATCCAGAACCTCTGCAACTTTTCCCAGCCACTCTTCTGTGAAGCCGGCATCTACAGTGTCCATAACTGCGATCTTCTCATCTTTGATCACATAGGAGTTGTAGGACATTCCGTTTGGCACTACATACTGTCCCTCAAACAGGTCTACCTGATGATCGTTTACTCCTACATAATAAATATCATTTCCGATTTTCATTGTATTGAGTTCCTCCTTAGTCTGCTGTATTTTATATTTCCAATATTTCTGAAAATACTTTCTTATTGCTCTCATTTATTATATCATTGTTCGTACTGAAATCAATGTAGAATCTATAAATAAAAACAAACCTCTGCGCCTGGTAAAAGAGCTATTTTCCCCTCTTTACAAACCTATTCCAACATAGTATTGTATACCTTGGATGAAGGAATTTTTTATAATTTTTATGAGGTAAACTATGTGTGAAAATGAAAAAAAGAAAACGTCTTCCATTGAGATGACTTCCGGCTCTCTCTGGAAAAATATCCTCCTCTTTAGCCTTCCCCTGATGGGGTCCCAGGTGTTGGAGGTTCTTTTTAATTTAAGTGATGTTGCGGTTGTGGGGCGATTTGCAGATTACATGGCACTTGGAGCTGTGGGTTCCACAACTCTGCTGGTCACTTTATTTACCGGAATCCTGATCGGCATGGGCGCCGGAGTCAATGTTCGTGTAGCACACGAGCTTGGTGCCGAAAACAGAAAAGGTACCGAAGAAACGATCCATACATCTCTTCTTCTCTGTGCCATCGCAGGACTTCTGGTCTGTGTCGTCTGTCTTCTGTTTTCCGGACAGATGCTGTCCATGATGAATACGAAACCGGAGCTGATAGACCAGGCTGTTTTATATATGAAGATTTATGCTCTGGGTATGCCGGCCATGGCTGTATACAATTTCGGTAACGGCGTATTAAGTGCCCGCGGCGATACGAAGCGACCGCTGATCTATCTTTCCATTGCCGGAGTGATCAACGTTCTTCTGAACCTGTTTTTCGTTATCGTCTGTCATATGGCCGCCGCAGGTGTGGCAACTGCCAGCGCGATCGCACTGTATATCTCCGCAGCGCTGGTAATGATCCACCTCCTTCGGAGAAAAGACGAATGCAGGGTATCCCTGCGTAAGCTCCGTCTTCACCCTAAGGCCTGTAAAGCAGTACTGCTTCTTGGTATTCCCACAGGTCTGCAGAACGGGATTTTTGCCATTGCAAATCTGTTCGTACAGACCGGTGTCAACTCCTTCGATGCAGTCACGGTTTCCGGAAATGCCGCTGCCGCAAATGCAGACTCTCTGATCTACAACGTCATGTTTGCTTTCTATACTGCATGCGCAAGCTTCATCGGTCAGAACTGGGGTGCCGGAAATAAAAAACGTATGCTGAAAACTTATGGGATCAGCCTTACCTATGCCTTCATCGCAGGTGCGATCCTTGGTGGACTGCTTCTTGTTTTCGGTCCGCAGTTTCTGTCACTG
>UMCU01011803.1_pt1 | contig 12541 bp, 9 predicted proteins | sample 1964331 | NCBI WGS metagenome assembly UMCU01 (sample SAMEA4835978, study PRJEB28245) | human gut metagenome | biome: gut microbiome; material: fecal sample | place: Denmark | collected 2008
GTATCGTTAATGTATCTGCTAAGGATCTTGGAACAGGCAAGGAGCAGCATATTACAATAACAGCTGGTTCTAATATGTCTGATGAAGATATCGATAAGGCTGTTAAGGAAGCTGCTGAGTTCGAAGCTCAGGATAAGAAGCGTAAGGAAGCTATCGAAGTTCGTAACGAAGCTGACTCTATGGTATTCCAGACACAGAAGGCTCTTGATGAAGCTGGCGACAAGCTTGATGCTAACGACAAGGCAAATGTTGAGGCAGACCTTAACGCACTTAAGTCACTTGTTGAATCAACAGATGCTGAGAATATGACAGATGCTCAGGTTGATGAGATTAAGGCAGCTAAAGAAAAGCTTATGACATCAGCACAGAACCTCTTTGCTAAGATGTATGAAGCAACTCAGGGTGCAGGCACAGCCGGTGCTGGTCCTGATATGGGAGCTGGCGCAGGTGCTGATAATGCACAGGGAAGCGCACCTTATGGTGATGATGTTGTAGATGGTGACTACAAGGAAGTATAATTAAGTAATATATATGATGTGGTCTATGATTATTGAAGGTTATAATATCAGAGTTAATGTAATTAACAATGATTAATTATGGAGTTATATAAAGACTTCTTAAGACTTGACAATTATAGATGAAATCAGAAAGGAAGTCAGGACTCGTATCAGGGTACCTGACTCCTTTCGGGTATAGAAAGGCGGAACCTATATGGCAGAAAAGAGAGATTATTATGAGGTCCTTGGTGTGCCTAAGGACGCAGATGATGCAGCAATTAAAAGAGCATATAGACAGTTAGCTAAGAAGTATCACCCTGATATGAATCCGGGAGATAAAGAGGCTGAGGCTAAGTTTAAGGAAGCATCAGAAGCATATGCAGTTCTTAGTGATGCAGATAAGAGAAGACAGTATGACCAGTTCGGACACGCAGCATTTGAAGGCGGTGCAGGTGGAGCTGGCGGTGGCGGCTTTGATTTTGACTTCGGTGATATGGGCGATATATTTGGTGATATATTCGGTGGTATGTTCGGAGGCGGTTCAAGCAACAGACGTAACAGCAACGGACCAAGACGTGGTGCAGATATAAGAGTTAATGTAAGAATTACATTTGCTGAGTCAGTTACAGGAACTAAGAAGAAGATAGATGTAACACTTAAGGATGAATGTTCTAAGTGTCACGGAACAGGTGCAAAGCCGGGAACAAGTCCTGAAACTTGTAAGAAATGTGGCGGACGTGGACAGGTAACAGTAACACAGCAGTCATTCCTTGGAATGATGAGAAGCGTACAGCCTTGCCCAGATTGTCACGGAACAGGTAAGATTGTTAAAGAAAAGTGTCCAGACTGCTATGGAACAGGTTATATAAGCAGCAAGAAGACAATTGAAGTTAATATACCTGCTGGTATTGATAATGGACAGTGTGTCCGTATTCAGGGCAAGGGCGAGCCAGGTACTAATGGCGGTCCAAGAGGAGATTTATTAGTAGCTGTAATGATATCAGCAGATCCAGCATTTGAGAGAGATGGATATAACATTTTCTCAGATGTTGTAATAAGCTATCCTACAGCAGTTCTTGGCGGAGAAGTCAAGGTAAAGACTGTTGATGGTGAAGTTATATATGAAGTTAAGCCGGGAACAGCTTCTGGCACAAGAGTAAGGCTCAGAGGTAAAGGTATGCCAACATTAAGAAATCCTCAGACAAGAGGAGATCATTATATTACACTTATTGTTGATATTCCTACAAAGCTTAATAATGAACAGAAAGAAGCACTTATGGAATATGATAAGACACTTACAGGAGAGGAACACAAACATCCAAAGAAGAAGGGCTTCTTTAAATAAATGCATAAAGTTCTTATAAAAATACAAACGAAATATATCATTTCATTGTTGTTTTTAAAGAATTATGATATAATCAAAGACACTGAGAAGTATCAGTCGAATAATTAAAAGAAAGGGGCTATTATTATAATGAGTAATATAGCAGATAAGTTTGAAGAACTTGGAGTAATTCCAGTAGTAGTATTGAATGATACAAAGGACGCACTTCCATTAGCTAAGGCATTAGTAGAAGGTGGTCTTCCATGTGCAGAAGTTACATTCCGTACAGAAGCAGCAGAGGAATCTATCCGTCTTATGCACGAAGCATATCCAGATATGGTACTTGCAGCAGGTACAGTACTTACAACAGAGCAGGTTGACAGAGCTGTAGCAGCTGGTGCTTCAGTTATCGTAAGCCCAGGTTTTGATCCAGAAATCGTTGATTACTGTATCTCTAAGAATATTCCTGTAATGCCAGGTATCGTAACACCATCTGAACTTGCTCAGGCAGTTAAGAGAGGTCTTACAAGAGTTAAATTCTTCCCAGCTACAGCAGCAGGCGGAATTAAGATGATTAAGGCTATGTGTGCAGCTTACACAACAGTAAGAATTATGCCTACAGGTGGTATCAATACATCTAACCTTGAAGAATTCTTATCTTGCGATAAGATCTTCTGCTGTGGTGGTTCTTGGATGGTTAAGGGTGACTTAATCAAGGCTGGAGAATTCGATAAGATTAAGGATATGACAGCTGAGGCAGTTGCTTTAGTTAAGGAAATCCGTTCTAAGTAATTAGTTCAGGCTACATAATTCAGATTATCGCTAAGATGACAATTGAATAATATTATTTAAAAGGGCTTCATATATCTGTGTGACAGGTATATGAAGCCCTTTTGCTCATAATATTAATAAATATTTATTGATAATTAGTTATCTACAGTAACATCAGAATTAAAGGTTTCTTTATTGACAAGGCCTTCCTGATTAGCAACGATAGTTGTACATACAGCATCACCAGTGATATTAACGGCTGTTCTTAACATATCAAGAATTCGGTCAATACCCATAATAAGGGCAATACCTTCTGTTGGAACACCTACGCTCTGGAATACCATTGCAAGTGTTATAAGACCTACAGATGGCACACCACTTGTTCCGATTGAAGCAAGTGTAGCTGTTATAATTACTGTAACAAGGTCAGATGGAGAAAGTGTAATTCCAAATATCTGTGCTACGAATATTACGGCAACACCCTGCATAATTGATGTACCGTCCATATTAACGGTAGCACCAAGTGGTATTGTGAAAGATGATATTTTCTTGCTTACACCAAGCTTTTTATCAAGTGTGTTGATTGAAAGCGGAATTGTTGCATTTGATGTAGCTGTTGTAAATGCGAAGTTCATAACTGGGAAGAACTTCTTTAGAAACTTAAATGGATTAAGTCTTGTAAAGAGAAATAAAAGTAACTGGTATACTACGAAGCACTGGATAGCAAGTGCGAGTATTACGCAGCCCATATATTTAAGCATTGGAACAAATGCGTCAAAACCAATATTAGCAAATGTTCTTGCGATAAGGCAGAATACACCGATAGGAGCTGCCTTCATAACTGCCATAGTCATTTCCATCATAAGGTCATTGAACTGACTGAAAAAGTTAGCTACAGTTGATGCCTTATTACCCATTTTCGCTAAAAGAATACCTACGAATAATGCAAATACGATAATTGGAAGCATATCAGCAGTTGCAAGTGATTCAACAGGATTCTTAGGTATTATGTTAAGAAGTGTTTGTGTAAGCGGTTGTTTCTCAGTGATAGTTACACTGCTTGTAGATACATTTTCAATTGTAACGCCAATACCGGGATTGATGAGCATAGCAACTGATAATGCAACTGATACAGCAACAGCAGTAGTAAGAAGATAGAAAAGAATAGTTTTAATACCTACTTTACCAAGTGTCTTAGTATCACCGATAGCCATACTTCCGCATATAAGTGAGCAGAATACAAGTGGAACTACAAGCATCTGCATAAGGCGGATAAAACCTTGTCCAATTACATAGAGGACACCCTCAACGATAACTGAATCACGGATATAGCCTGCTGGCATAAAATAGTGGATTAAAACACCACTTATTGCACCGGCTATAAGTGCTATGAATATCTTAGTAGAAAGCCCCATAGGCTTTTTTGTGTTTTTTAAAGATTTTTCCATTCTTTAGCAGCCTCCTGATAAATTAATATATTCTTTAAGCGCATCTTTCCAGTTCTTAGGCTGTTCAATGTGTTCAAGTCTTAACATCATATTATCAAGAACTGAATATACTGGTTTATTATTGTTGGCAGGAACAAGTTTTAACTTGTCTGTTGCATTGGCATATTCAAGAATAGTCCTGGCATATTCAAGACGGCTGCAAGAGCCCTGACATACAGCATGGTATATTCCAAGACACTCATTTTTAATGAAATATTCAATAATTCTGGCTAGCTCAGAAGCACTTGTAGGACACGCATATTCATATTCAGATACAGTGAGTTCATTTACAGAAGGATCTTTAACTGCTGAAAGTACAGTGTTAAGGAAATCCTGTCCTATTCCATATACCCAGCTGCTTCTTAGTATCACATAACGCGAACAGAAAGACTGTATATAAGCTTCGCCGGCAAGCTTACTTTTACCATATATATTTCTAGGATTAGGTGTATCAAATTCATTATAAGAATGATCCTCTGTACCAGAGAATATATCATCTGTAGATATGTGAATTAGCTTTGCACCGATAGACTGTGCCATAACAGCAAGGTTTCGTGTTCCTACAGCATTTACCGCAAATGCTTTGTCAGGATTAGTTTCGCAGCCTGCAACATCACTGTAACCAACGCAGTTGATAATGATATCAGGACGATTAACTCTTGCATAATTGTTGACAGCTTCAAGGTCTGTAACATCGACTTCGTCAACATCAGTAGGGAATATTTCATACTCACGGCAGTCTAAGAGAGCAGAAAGTGCAGTACCAACGTGGCCTTTGGCACCGGTAATCCATATTTTTTCCATATAACCTCCATTCCAGCACTAACGCTTTCGCATAGTGCATTAAATATAATTTGTAATTTAGCTGCATATAATATATGTTAAAGAATAAGTGGGACAGCTTATATTATAATATGTTTATATGCAAACAATTAATTATACAATAAACTTGGTATTTGGCAAGTATTTTAAAAATGAAAATTATGTCATAAGATTTTATCAAGTTATAAATAATTGCTGGTTATAAAAATTATATAAATAGATTACAATATTGGCAAGGTATGGTACAATATATAAGAATATTGATTTTATTGATTAGATGAGGTTATCAGATGAGTTTTGACGTTAAAAAGAAGATAGAAGAATTGAATAAATCAGACATAATAAGTGGCAGTAATGCAAGATATGATATTGTCCTTGAAGAAGAATTAAAAGATCTTAATTCAGCAGGTATTATATTAAGACATAAGAAATCAGGAGCGAGGGTTGTCGTTATATCTAATGATGATAATAATAAGGTATTTTCAATAGGTTTTAAGACACCACCTTTTAACGATACAGGAATGCAGCATATAATTGAACATTCAACATTGTGTGGTTCAAGAAAATATCCTGTTAAAGATCCATTTGTTGAATTGTGCAAGGGTTCACTTAATACATTTCTTAATGCTATGACTTATCCAGACAAGACAGTATATCCAGTGGCAAGCTGTAATGATACTGACTTTAAGAATATTATGGATGTATATATGGATGCAGTGTTCTATCCTGCAATGTATGAAAAGCCAGAGATATTTATGCAGGAAGGCTGGCATTATGAACTTGATAATGCAGATGATGATATCAAGTATAATGGCGTTGTATTTAATGAGATGAAGGGGGCATTTTCATCACCAGATGACGTGCTTTCAAGATATACATTTGTATCATTATTCCCAGATACTGTATACAAGAATGAATCGGGCGGTGACCCTGAGGTTATACCTACACTTAAGTATGAAGATTTCCTTAAGTACCACGAGGAATATTATCACCCATCTAACAGCTATATATATATCTATGGCGATATGGACGTTAATGAAAGACTTGAATATCTTGACAGGGAATATCTATCAGACTTTGATGTATCAGATGTTGATATTCATGCCAATATAGAAAGACAGGCAGCATTTGACAAGCCTGTATATGAAACAAAGCCTTATGCCATAACAGAAGATGAGTCATTAGAGGATAATACTTATCTTTCATATAATGCAGTTATTGGAACTTCTGTTGATGCCAAGCTTTATCTTGCATTCCAGATACTTGATTATGCACTTGTTATGACACCGGGGGCACCTGTTAAGCAGGCACTTTTAGATGCAGGTATAAGCACTGATGTATATTCAAGTTATGAGACATCACTTTACCAGCCTGTATATTCAATAGTTGCCAAGAATTCTAATTCTAAGGAGCAGGACAGATTTGTATCAGTTATCAATGACACATTAGAAAAGCTTGTTAAGGACGGAATTAATGAAAGAACAATAGAAGCTGGAATTAATTATTACGAATTCAAATACAGAGAAGCAGATTATGGTCCATATCCAAAGGGACTTATGTATTATCTTACTATGATGGATAGCTGGTTATATGATGAAACAAAGCCATTTATCCATATAGAGGCGGGAGATACATTTGATGAGTTAAAGAAGAATGCCAGAAATGGATATTTTGAGAAGCTTATAAAAGAATATCTTCTTGATAATAACCACAAGTCAATTATAAGCCTTGTGCCTGAATATGGACTTGAGAAGGAAAAGGAACAGAAGGAAGCGGACAAGCTTGCAGAGTATAAGAGCACATTGACTAATGACGAATTAGAAGAGCTTGTTAAAAAGACAAAGGAGTTAAAGGAATATCAGGATACTCCATCAAGTCAGGAAGATCTTGAAAAGATACCAATGCTTGAGCTGTCAGACATTAAAAGAGAGCCTGCTAAGGATTATAATGATGTTAAGAGTGTTGATGGAATTAAGATAGTACACCATAATATATTTACTAATAAGATTGCATATATTAATATGTCATTTGACACTAAGTGTGTTCCAGATGAACTTATACCATATATGGGCTTGTTAGGCTCAACATTAAGTCTTATGGATACTAAGAATTATACTTATCCAGAGCTTACTAACGAGATTAATATTAACTGCGGTGGTCTTGCAACAGGAACAGCTCTATATAGCGATAAGGTTGATTTTAGTAAGAATACAATTGTATATGAGGTTAAGAGTAAGGCATTATATGAGAAAGTTCCATTTGTTCTTGGTATGATGGAAGAGATTATGTATAATACCAGATTTGATGACTATAAGAGATTAAAGGAGATAATTGCAAGAATTAAATCAAGACTAGAAGCTTCTCTTATGGGGCAGGGTCATTCAATTGCTATGTTAGAGTGCTGTGCACAGTTCTCAGAGTCGGCTTATTACTCAGATATATTAAGGGGTTACAAATATTATGAGTTCATTAAGAAGCTTGATGAAGAATTTGAGCAGAATAAGACACAGATAGTGGATAAGCTTAATAAGCTTGTTGGATATATATTCAATAAGGATAATGTTATAGTAAGCCTTACAGCAGACGATGAGGGTTATGACTGCTTTGTCAAGGCATTGTCAGCCAAGAGCTGTAATATCAAAGATGAACATTATAATACAGCAGTAAGAAGCTTTATACCGGTTAATGTAAAGACTGGATACACATCAGCATCACAGGTACAGTATGTTGCAAGATGTGGTAATTTCGTAAAAGACGGATATAAGTATACAGGAGCACTTAAAGTGTTAAAGGTTATATTCTCTTATGATTATCTCTGGATTAATGTAAGGGTTAAAGGTGGAGCTTACGGCTGCATGAGTGGTTCATCAAGAAATGGTGATTTCTATATGGTATCTTACAGGGATCCTAATCTTGAAAAGACTAACGATATATACGAGGGTGCGGCTGATTATATAAGGAATTTTAATGTCAGCAGAAGAGATATGGTTAAGTTCATAATAGGAACCATTGGAGAGATAGATGCACCTCTTACACCATCAGCTATTGGCAGCAGGTCATTTACACATTATATGTGCAATTGCACAGAAGATATGTTAAGAAAAGACAGGGAAGAAGTTCTTGATGCGACAGTTGAGAGTATAAGAGAACTTGCTCCACTTATAGAATCAGCAGTTGGGCAGAATTATTTATGCGTAGTAGGTAACCAGAAGCAGATTAATGAGGCAGCAGATTTATTTGATGAAATAAAGCCTCTTATCGGATAAATGATATTGGATATATAAGGAGAATACGATGAATTTAGATGAAATGCTTAAAGCCAGTGGAATAAGCGGCGGTGCTGCTTCTGGCAACGACAATGTGAAATCGGGATTTGTAACATTTATTGGAAGACCTAATGTTGGCAAGTCTACACTTATGAATAATATTATAGGGCAGAAGATTGCGATAACATCTAATAAGCCACAGACAACAAGAAACAGGATACAGACAGTGTATACAGATGAGAGAGGACAGATTGTATTTGTTGATACGCCGGGTATCCATAAGGCTAAGAATAAGCTTGGTGAATATATGGTAGGAGCTGCTGAGAAGACTATTAATGAAGTTGATGTTGTGTGCTTTATAGTAGAACCAACAACGTATATCGGAGCAGGTGAGCAGCATATTATAGAGAAGTTAAAAAAGGTAAATGCACCTAAGATATTAGTAATCAACAAGGTTGATACAGTAAAGAAAGAGGAGATACTTCCTGTAATCGACTGCTACAATAAAGAGCTTGAATTTGATGAGATAATTCCAGTATCAGCAAGAAATGGCAGTAATGTTGATGACCTTGTAACAACAATATTCAAATATCTTACTTACGGACCTATGTTCTATGATGAAGATACTGTTACAGACCAGCCATTAAGACAGATTGTTGCAGAGCTTATAAGAGAGAAAGCACTTCATGCCCTCAATGAAGAAATTCCACACGGAATAGCTGTTGTTATAGATACATTTAAAGACAGAAAGTCATCTAAAGGCAAGATTACAGATATAGATGCAACAATAATATGTGAAAGAGATTCACATAAGGGTATTATCATCGGCAAGGGTGGTGAAATGCTTAAAAAGATAGGAACTAATGCCAGGTATGAGATAGAAAAGCAACTTGGCAACAAGGTTAATCTTAAACTCTGGGTGAAGGTTAAGAAGGAATGGAGAGACAGCGACATTCTTATAAAGAATTTTGGCTATGATAAGAAAGATAACAAGACACAGAATTAATCCGGAGGTGGCAGGGTGGCTGATGTAGTTTCTGTCACAGGATTTATATTGTCGAGTATGCCTGTTGGAGATTATGACAGACGTGTTGTCATACTCAGCAGGGAGCTTGGTAAGATAGCGGCATTTGCCAAAGGAGCAAGACGTCCTAACAGCCACCTTATAGGAGTTACAAGACCATTTATATTTGGAACATTCGAGGTGTACAGGGGCAGGGACTCTTACACAATACAGAAAGCCAATGTTACGAATTATTTTGAAGAGCTTGTAAGCGATCTTGATGGTGTGCTGTACGGATATTATTTTGCGGAGCTGGCAGAATATTATGGCAGGGAAAATCTTGATGCCGCAGATATGATTAATCTTTTATATGTTGCATTTAAGGCACTGGTTAATAAATCATTACCCAATGAACTTGTAAGATATATATATGAGATACGGCTGATAGCCGTTAATGGAGAGTGTCCGGATTTCTTTAGCTGTGCAGGCTGCGGAAGTGAGAAGGAGTTACAGTTATATTCATATAAGGAAAATGGAATGTACTGCGTGGAGTGTGCTGCCTCGTCGGGTGACGGAATAGTGCTTCAATCTTCAACCTTGTATACATTACAGTATATTATTACAGCACCACTTACAAAGCTGTTTAACTTCGTTGTAAAAGCTGATGTGCTAAAGGAACTTAAAAAGGTGGTGAATAGAATAGAATTTATCACATTTGATAAACATTTCAAATCCAAAGAAATGCTTGATATTGGTTAAGAGTATATAGGTTTTAAGAAGATATTAATTTTAATAATATATTGGTTAAGACATTACTGATTAAAGTTAAATACAGGATAGGAAGGAAGATTTATGAGTCACAATAACCAGAAAAAGATAGCAGCTATTAATGATTACTCAGGTTTTGGAAGATGTTCTATAGCTGTAGAGCTTCCGATTATATCAGCTCTTAAAGTGCAGTGTTGCCCACTGCCAACATCAATATTGTCTAATCATACAGGTTTTGAAAGCTTTTATTTTGAAGACTTTACAGAAAGTATGCCGGCTTATATAAAGGAGTGGGAGAAGCTTAATCTTAAATTCGATGGAATATGTACAGGTTTTCTAGGTTCGCATAAACAGATTGAGATAGTCAGATATTTCTTTGACATATTTAAGACACCTGATAATATAGTTGTTGTTGACCCTGTTATGGGTGATTACGGTAATCTGTATGCTACATATACTAAAGAAACCTGCGAAGAGATGAAAAAGCTTGTAAGTTATGCCAATATTCTTACACCTAATCTTACAGAAGCCTGTATATTAACAGGCAGGGAATATAATGCAGAGTACGGTAATGAAGAGCTTGAGATAATCGCTAAGCAGTTATCAGATATGGGACCTTCAAAGATAGTTATAACAGGAATTGTCAGAGGTACATATATTGCTAACTATTGTTATGAGGACGGCTGTGGCGGATATGAGATTAAGACAACTAAGGTTGGAACACAGAGGTCTGGAACCGGTGATATATTTACGGCGATAATTGCAGCAGATGCAGTTAATAAAGTTAATTTCCACGAATCAGTAAGAAAGGCTTCACAGTTCATAAAGAGATGTATAATGAAATCAATAGAATTAGAGATACCAGTTACTGACGGAGTGTGCTTTGAGGAGCTGCTTACAACATTAAGATGATTAATGGATAAGATAATAGAATATTAAGATGATAAAATATCAAGATATTAAAATATCTTGATATTTAAGACGTTTGATAATAATGAGAGATAATTAGAAGAATGTTAATGTTAGATGATTTAATAAAAGAAAGAGAGAACAATTATGGAGATATTATATAAAGTACATAATAATCTTTATGTTAATATGACTAATAAATGTCCATTTGCCTGTACATTTTGTCTTAGACAGACTATGGATAGAATTGGCGAGTCGGACAGATTATGGCTTGAAAGAGAACCTCTTGTAAGTGAAGTTATAGATGAATTTGCCAAATGGAATCTTGATGATTTTGGTGAAGTAGTATTCTGTGGTTTTGGCGAGCCTACAGAAAGCTGGGATAAGGTAAGAGAGGTAGCAGCATTTATTAAAAAGACTTACAATAATAAGCCAATCAGAATCAATACTAATGGAGCAGGCAACCTTATCAATGAAAGAGATATAACAAAAGAAATGGCAGGACTTATAGATACTGTATCAATAAGTCTTAACAATCCTGATAAGGATGAGTATAACAAGCTTGTAAGAAGCAGGTTTGGTGATAAGACATTTGATGAGATGATAGATTTTGCGAAGAAATGCGTAGCAAATGGACTTAATGTTGTTATGACAACGGTTGACACAACTATATCACACGAGGAAGAAGCACAGTGCCGGATAATATGCGATAAGATAGGTGCTTCTTATAGAATACGTCCATGGGAGTCATAATTACACGATATTCACAGTTGAAATTATACAAGGAATGTTATAGAATTAAAAAGATTATTGTGAAGATGCGAAATATTATGGTGTATATGTGTTAAGTACATTATCACCTTATCAATAGATGGCATCTGTATCTTTAGGAGGATTATTGATATGGAAAAGACAATGGAAAAGATAGTAGCTTTAGCAAAGGCAAGAGGATTCGTGTATCCGGGTTCAGAAATCTATGGTGGACTTGCTAATACATGGGATTATGGTAACCTTGGTGTTGAGCTTAAGAATAACGTTAAGAAGGCCTGGTGGCAGAAGTTCGTACAGGAAAGCCCATACAATGTAGGTGTTGACTGTGCAATACTTATGAATCCACAGACTTGGGTTGCTTCAGGACATCTTGGCGGTTTCTCTGATCCTCTTATGGATTGTAAAGACTGCCACGAAAGATTCAGAGCTGATAAGCTTATTGAAGACTGGGCAGATGAGAATAACTATGAGATAGAAGGTTCAGTTGATGCATGGTCACAGGAACAGATGAAGAACTTTATTGATGAGAAGAATATATGCTGCCCAACTTGTGGCAAGCACAACTTTACAGATATAAGACAGTTCAACCTTATGTTCAAGACATTTCAGGGCGTAACCGAAGATGCTAAGAATACAGTATACTTAAGACCAGAAACAGCTCAGGGTATATTTGTTAACTTTAAAAATGTACAGAGAACATCAAGAAAGAAAGTGCCATTTGGTATTGGACAGATCGGTAAGTCATTCCGTAACGAGATTACACCTGGTAATTTTACATTCAGAACAAGGGAATTCGAGCAGATGGAATTAGAGTTCTTCTGCAAGCCTGGAACAGACCTTGAATGGTTCAATTACTGGAGACAGTACTGCATAGACTGGCTTAAGGCACTTGGTATCAAGGAAGATGAGATGAGAGCAAGAGA
>UMCU01030513.1_pt1 | contig 12272 bp, 10 predicted proteins | sample 1964331 | NCBI WGS metagenome assembly UMCU01 (sample SAMEA4835978, study PRJEB28245) | human gut metagenome | biome: gut microbiome; material: fecal sample | place: Denmark | collected 2008
GGAAAGTAGGTGATGTTATGCTTGCAACTATGAAAAATGAATATAATAAGTTGTCAGATATTGAAAGATTTATAACAGATGGAAGATTAACAGAGCCTTCAAATGGAAAGCGTTTTGAGTGGCGTGAAATGATTGAAGAAGTTAAAAAACTCGGAAGACCATTGAAAGAGGAAGAAACAAAAAATTTAGAATTAAGTAGTTGAATATTGTTATTTGGAGAAATAAAATAATTATGTTTTTATTATAAGCACCGACAGAGTAAAATCTTAAGGTGCTTATTTTTTACGCAATTATAATGGCTGGTCTATATCTGATGGTATAAATACTTGACGTACGCAAAAACGTACGTTATAATAATTTTGACATAAAAATTTCTACATTCAAGATAATATTTAGCATATAATTAAAGAAGAACAGATGCAAAATATAATATAATTTATAAGAGATAAGATAGAAACATATAGAGTGTAAGAGAGAAAAACATAATAGAGTGTAAGAGAGATTTAATGAGAGAATAGTAATAAAAAATAATTACATTTAGTATAAAATAGAACAGTATATTTGATTAAAGGAAAAAGGTAAGGAGATTTTATTATGTCAGCAATTAATATAACAAACGCAAGAAAGGAACTCTATAATTTGGTGGAGGACGTTAATCTCTATAGTGAACCAACTTTAATTGTAAGTAAGAAAGGTAATGCGGTTCTGATATCGGAAAGTGATTGGAATGCAATTCAGGAGACGATTTATCTTAATTCCATTCCAGGTATGGTTGAGTCCATAAAAGAAGGAATGGATACGGCAATAGAGGATTGCGTGCCAGAAGAAGATGTAGAGTGGTAAAAATATGTACCGAATAGTTTACACTAAACAGGCAGTAAAAGACATTAAGAATTTGAAAAGTGTACATCTTGATGAAAAAGCAAAAAAACTAATAGAAGTTATTAAAGAGAATCCATTTCAAAATCCACCTCCATATGAGGAATTACTTGGTAATTTACAAGGTGTATATTCAAGAAGAATAAATATTCAGCATAGATTGGTATATCAAGTGTATAATGAGCCGATTATAGCTGGTGAAATTGAGTATAATGGAACGATAAAGATTATCAGAATGTGGACACATTATGATAAAGTAAGGTAAAAATAATCAATAGAATTAAGGTGACCCAATATGATAAACGAAAAAGAAATAATGCCCTTTAATTTCTTCAAATATGGTGGCATATACACCGGTGGGCATAATGGTATGAGATATAAGATTGAGCGTACAGGCGAAAAGCCAGATTATGTACTTAATGTACTAATCTGGCAGGGTCCATATGCCTCAACGGCGATGAAGGAAGAAGATATTACAGCTAAGGAATTTGAATATTCAGAAGAAGGCAGGAGCAGTGCAATTCAGTGGATACAAGATATGTATGATACTAATATTGACCGCTGGGAAAATGCACCATCAATTAATCAGGTAAAGTCAACCTTGGAATAGATTATTATATAGATTAAGCTGGATAATAGTATATTTGCACACAAAGAAAATATACTGTTAAGGGTGAGTGCGGTTACACAAGATAACAGGCTTGTTATTAATCTAAGTGCTATATTAGATGATGTAACTGCAATAATACTTAAGCTTAATGGAGTAATTATATTATTTATGATATCTGGCTTAAAATGATACATTTTGTAAAGCTTGATATAATGCAGGGCACACACTAATATATTGCTGATTATAAGTCCATAGATATATCCGGATATGCCAATTCCGGGAACGAGCAGTATTAATGAGGCTATTCTTATAGCGAGACCAGTTATGCTGTATGCACAGGTTCTTGCAGTAATATTAAGGCCGTTTAATATGCTTGCAAGGCTTGTTTTGACATATAGAAATGGACATATACAGGCAAGCATAATGGTATAATTGTATACACTGGGTTCGTGAAACAGTATTGCTCCAAGTCTGCCAATGTATAATATAAATAGCACACAGCTCATTATACCAAGGTGCATACATATATTCACGGACTGGTGCAGAGTTGTGATTACACTGGAACTACGTTGTACAGAGTTGTCTTCTGACACTTTAGGAAGAAGCATAACAGACATTGAGTTGGTTATGGCAGAAGGAAAGAGGAGCAATGGAAGTGTCATTCCAGATATAATTCCATAAGTGCTGACAGCATTTTCTTTTGACAAGCCATATATAATAAGCTGGGCTGGGATTAATATTGCCTCAGCACTTTCAAACAGGTGCAAAAGGAGGCTGTTTAAGTTGAGCGGGAGAGCATATAGTGCAATAACTCTGATGTAAGAGGTTTTGCGTGCTGAACAGCTATTGTTATTTCTAATAATTTTATTATTCTTATTATTCTTATTATTCTTATTATTCTGTTTGTTGTTTACATAGACACATCCAATGCAGAATATATCCGCACAGACTTCACCTGCGATATTACCATATAAAGCATCAGTTACAGTTAAAGTTTCCAGATTTCCAGAAATCAGGTGATAATAGATTATCACACTGAATATTCGTATTAATTGCTCGATTATCTGTGATATTGCGGGAATAAATGTCTTTTTACAGCCGTAATAATAACCGCATATACAGCTGTGTATTGCGGATAAGGGAATACCAATTGCGATTATCTGGATAAGTGGAGCACAATCGGCGTTAAACATAAGTTTATCGGCTATTTCATATGAAAATGTGGCACATACCGCAGAAAATATACAGGATAACGGAAAACTCATTAAAAGACCACCAAGGAGTACATTGATATTTCCGTGTGTCTGTGCTGTGTATTTGGAAATTGCAGAATTAAAGCCACACATACATACAGAAAATGCAATTCCACATAAGGGAAGAACTAATTGCAGCATTCCCATTCCGTATGAGCCAATGTGTGAATTAAGAAAAATGCGGTAATAAAATCCAAGTATGCGGCATAGAAGTCCGGCGATTGTAAGAATGATAGTTCCTTTGATTACAGGAGTATATAGTAGTTGTCTGCCTGATTTGCTGCTCATAATTAAGAAAAGGCTCCGTTGTCTTTATTAACATAGTATGCAGCTTTTGAATATAATATTAATAAGTAATACAGTGGATTGTGAACTTAAATATTGACTGTATGGAAAGAGGGAAAAGCTGGGAGGAGGCATATGTTATATCTTGATAATGCGGCGACAACGCCTATGAGTTTGCCGGTGTGTAAGGCTATGTGGCAGTATATGATAAATGATTATGGAAATCCATCGTCAATATATGAATGTGGAAGAAATAATAAAAGGGCAGTTGAAGAAGCGAGGGCAAATATAGCCGGACTGATAGGCACAGAGGCTGATAATATATATTTTACATCTGGCGGAACTGAGAGCGATAACTGGGCATTAGAGGCAGCGGTTGCAGGAAAGCACAGTGGAACTATTATAGTAAGTGGAATTGAACACCCTGCAATATTAAATAAATGCAGGGATTTAGAGAAACGTGGGTATAATATAGAATATTTAAGATGCACATCGGATGGCATAATTGATATTGAGGATTTAAGAAGAAAGATAAAAGATGATACTTTGCTTATATCGGTTATGCTTGTTAATAATGAGATAGGAACAATACAGCCATTAATGCAGGTTAGTGCGGTGGCATCAGAATACGGTATTCCTGTTCATACAGATGCGGTTGCGGCATTTGGACATATTGATATTGATGTTCATAAGCTTGGAGTATCTATGCTTAGCGTGAGTGCACATAAAATATGCGGACCTAAAGGTGTTGGATTTTTGTATACAGACAGGGAGCTTGAGCCGTTAATATATGGAGGCGGACAGGAGAAAAATATGCGTTCCGGTACAGAAAATGTTGCTGGAATAATCGGACTTGCAACAGCTGCGGATATTGCTGTTAATACACTGCATTACAGAATGGAAAAAGAGTGGAATATACAAAGATATATGGCAGAGCGGATAGTTAATGAAATCCCGTATACAAGCATTAATGGCAATATGACAGGCAGGGTATCAGGAAATATTAATATCTGTTTTAAAGGTATAAGTGCAGGTGAACTTGTGCTTCTTTTGGATAAACAGGGCATATGCGTATCCTCTGGTTCGGCGTGTCACGGCAATCACGGCGGACCTTCGCACGTATTAAAGGCTATAGGAAAGACTGATGAAGAAAGCCTTGCTTCAATAAGACTCACATTTAATCATACATTAAATCAAAATCAGGCTGATTACTGCATTGATTGTATTAAGAAAAATGTTGCAGCATTACGGAAAATTAAAAATGATTAAAATAAATCTTGGAACTATAAAAAATAATGCACTTTACAAAAAGTGAAAAATATATCAAAGGATTAATATAATATCAGCCCATAAGGTATGAAAGAAAAATCCATACTGAGGGGCTGATATATGCTGTAAATTAATGCTGCAGATGCAGTGGCAGATACTTGGTCTTTTCAGATATTAATAAACATATATGGAGCAATCAGTCTACAGAAAAGCTGGTGATGATAACCCTTATGTGCTTATATAGATACGAATTCAGGCTTTCTTTCCTTGAATATGGTATAATAGTTAAATCCTGTATTTTTAAGCATATCAGTGATTATTTCATAGGAATATGCAATATGGCAGGCTTTATGGGCATCAGAACCTGTTGTTATAATCTCGCCGCCAAGTGAGCGGTACATTTTTACTATATCAAGGCAGGGATTAGGATTTTTAAGTCCGTATTTAAGTCCTGCGGTATTGATTTCAATGCCTTTGCCCTTGTCAATAAGAAGTCTTAGGATTGTATCGAAATAATCATAATAATCTTTCCAGTTATAATCATTATCCTGATCAGGAGCATATCTTACAATATAATCAAGATGTCCGTATACATCAAAGTTATCGCAAGTTTTAATGCAGTCGGTTATTGCTTCATAATATCTGCTTATTGCATCTTTTACGGACACATTATCCCAGAATTCAGGATAATAAGGGTCGTTGCCATATACAAGATGTGATGAACCAATTATAAAATCAAGTCTGCCAGTAGGGTCGTAGTTGTTGATTTTATCTTTAGCAGAAGAAAGAAGTCCCTGTTCGACACCAATTCCAATAAAAATATCATTTTTATAACGCTCTTTTAATTCAAGCAGTTCGTCTGTATATTTGTCATAATCAAGGGCAAATACAACATTTCCGTCCTCTAAAGGGTAATCGTAGTCGTTGTGTTCTGTAAAACATATGCTTTTTAACTGCATATTGATGGCATTTTTGATTATATTCTCAGGAGTTTCGGTTGAATCAGACGAAAAATGCGAGTGAAGATGCCAGTCTGAAAGTTCAGGATAAGTTCTCATATATGTCTTCTCCATTTCATAAGTAAAATTAGATTGTTATTATGTGGGCTGCTAAACAGTCACGATGTATAAGTGAGCAGTAAAGATTATTCTGATACTCACATCATATTTATAATTATTATATTGTTGATTATAGCATTATTAGTTTGAAAATGGTACTAAAGCCCTTGAAAATATTTGAATTGATTGTTATTATGTAAACGTATTTTTACATTCTTTACACAAAATGCACAATTTCTTTACTTTTATTAAGTATAAGATGAATCTTTATTAACAGATAATTAGTATGTGCAGGACAGGAGAAAAAAGTGAATATTGAGTTAGTTGGCAATTTGTTTATGTTTGCAGGCGGCATCGGTATGTTCTTATATGGAATGAACATAATGGCAGATGGTATGCAAAAGTCAGCGGGAAGCAAGATGAAACAGCTCATAGGCTATCTTACAAGGAACAGATTATTAGCTGTTCTTGTTGGAGCATTTATAACAGCCATAATTCAGAGTAGTGGCGCGACAACAGTTATGGTTGTTGGATTTGTTAATGCTGGTCTTATGACACTTGTACAGGCTGTAGGAGTTATAATGGGTGCTAACATTGGTACAACCATAACAGCATGGATTGTATCTTTAGGACAGCTCGGAGATGCTGTCAAAGTGTTAAAGCCATCATTTTATGCACCTCTGCTTGTAGGAATCGGTGCAATTCTTGTATTGTTTAGTAAGAAGCCTAAAAAGAAAATGGCAGGAGAGATAGTTGTAGGTATCGGACTTTTATTCTTAGGACTTGATTTTATGTCAGAGTCAATATCTCCATATACAGATGCACCTATTTTTTCAAAAGCGTTTGAAGTAGTAGGAAGTAATCCATTATTGGGTATTGCAATTGGTATTGTAGTAACAGCAATTCTACAAAGCTCTTCTGCATCAGTAGGTATATTACAGACACTCGCAATTAATGGAGTGGTTACTACCAATGCGGCAGTATTTATTACGTTGGGGCAGAATATAGGCTCGTGTGTAACTGCAATTATATCAAGTGCTGGTACAACAAGGAATGCAAAGAGAGCAGCTTGTATGCATCTTTTATTTAATGTTGCGGGAGCGGTTATATTTGGAACAGGTGCTTTTATATTATTTATGTTTAAACCTGCGTTAGCTGTGCATAATATAACAAGTGTGGAAATATCTATATTCCATACGTTCTTTAACATAATATGTACAACTATAATGATGCCATTTGGAAGTCTGCTTGTTAAACTTTCAGGCATAATTATAAGAGAGAAGACTGAAGATGAAGAAAATGCTTCATTAGAGGCAAGCGACAGTTATGCGGCAGAGTTATCAAGACATTTTGACAGCAGAATATTAGAACAGCCATCAGTAGCGGTTGACAGGGCACTCAGCGAAGTTATCATAATGGGCAATCTGTCACTGGATAATATAAAATATTCGGTAAGTGCTGTTATGAACAATGATCAGGATATGATAGACAAAGTCATAGAAACGGAACACAAGGTTGACCTCTATGAAAAGTATCTTACAGAATATCTCATAAAGGTTAATAATCTTTCCATAACGGAAGAACAACATTTACTTATTAATGATTTATTCCATGCGATTATTGATATTGAGAGAGTGTCAGACCATGCAGAGAATATGTCTGATCTTGCCAAATACAAGATAGATAATGAAATAATATTCTCCCAGCATGGAATGGAAGAACTCAAGAAGTTATCTGAAAAGGTTATTGTCTGTTTCTCAGAGGCAATTAAAGCCAGGGAAAAGTTCAGCAGGGTTGCAGCAGATAATGTATGCCGTATAGAAGACGAGGTTGATGATTTAGAAGAAGAATTAAGAAATAAACATATCGAGAGATTATCTTCTGGATTATGTAAGCCATCTAATGGTGTTGTATTCCTTGATATTTTGTCTAATCTTGAGAGAATGTCAGATCACGCTAATAATCTTGCAGACTGTGTGTTAGCAGAGATAAAAGAGAAAAAATAAGCTGATTAGTGAGTTTCAGAACAGACTAGATATAATAAGATTAATGGAATATGGTAAAAAGTTTAATTTGAATGGCGAAATATACAATAATTTGTAAAAAATAGGAATTAACACTTGATATTTTAAATTGTTTTATGTAGAATACAATGTAGTTGATTTTTTATTAACAATCTTTATATTAGGAGGATTTATTTTTATGTCAGTAAAAGTTGCGATTAATGGTTTTGGACGTATCGGTAGACTTGCATTCAGACAGATGTTCGGTGCAGAAGGATACGAAGTAGTTGCTATCAACGATTTAACAAGCCCTAAGATGTTAGCTCATCTTTTAAAGTATGATTCATCACAGGGAAGATATGTTGATTTCGGTGAGGAAGATCAGGTAACAGCTGATGATGAAGCTGGTACAATTACAGTAAAGGGTAAGACAATTAAGATCTACAAAGAGCCAGATGCTAACAACTGCCCATGGGGAGATCTTGATGTTGACGTAGTTCTTGAGTGCTCAGGTTTCTATACATCAAAGGCTAAGGCTCAGGCTCATATCAATGCAGGTGCTAAGAAGGTTGTTATCTCAGCTCCAGCTGGTAACGATTTAAAGACAATCGTTTACAATGTTAACCACGAAACACTTACAGCAGATGATCAGATTATCTCAGCTGCATCTTGTACAACTAACTGCTTAGCTCCTATGGCTAAGGCTCTTAATGACTGTGCAACAATCGAATCAGGTATTATGTGCACAATTCACGCTTACACAGGTGACCAGATGATACTTGATGGACCTCAGAGAAAGGGTGATTTAAGAAGATCAAGAGCTGGTGCTTGCAACATCGTTCCTAACTCAACAGGTGCTGCTAAGGCTATCGGTCTTGTTATCCCAGAACTTAATGGAAAGCTTATTGGAGCTGCTCAGAGAGTTCCTACACCTACAGGTTCTACAACAATCCTTAACGCTGTTGTAGCTAAGAAGGTTACTGTTGATGAAGTTAATGCTGCTATGAAGGCTGCTGCTACAGAAAGCTTTGGTTACAATGAAGAACTTATCGTATCCAGCGATATCGTTGGAATGAGATTTGGTTCATTATTCGATGCTACACAGACAATGGTTAACGAACTTCCAAACGGTGGATGCCAGGTTCAGGTAGTTTCTTGGTATGATAACGAGAACTCATACACAAGCCAGATGGTTAGAACAATTAAGTACTTCGCTGAATTAAGCAAGTAATTATAATATATATTGACCATTAAGGGTTAATTTATTTAACTTGTAATAATACCGGAGATGAGAATTCATTCTCCGGTATTTTGATAAGTATGTTAAGACTGTCCTGCTGTATGGTGGGACAGAACAGGCATACCTGGGTTGTTTACAGGTCACTGTCAATAAGCTAGTAATGATAATTTGGAGGATATAGATATGCTTAATAAGAAGTCAGTTGATGATATCAACGTTAATGGCAAAAGAGTTTTATGCAGATGTGATTTTAATGTACCATTAGATGGTGATAAGATTACAGATGAAACACGTCTTGTTGCTGCACTTCCAACAATAAAGAAGTTAATAGCTGATGGAGGAAAGGTTATTCTTTGCTCACATCTTGGTAAGCCAAAGGGAGCTGATAAGGCATTTTCATTAGCACCAGTTGCTAAAAGACTTTCAGAGCTTCTTGGACAGGAAGTTAAGTTCGCTGCTGATGATACAGTAGTTGGTGACAATGCAAGAGCTGCTGTTGAAGCTATGAATAATGGAGATGTTATTCTTCTTGAGAATACACGTTTCAGAGCAGAAGAGACAAAGAATGGTGATGAATTCTCTAAGGATTTAGCTTCAATCGCTGATGTATTTGTTAATGATGCTTTCGGTACAGCACACAGAGCACACTGCTCTAACGTAGGTGTAACAAAGTATGTTGATACAGCAGTAGTTGGTTACCTTATGCAGAAAGAAATAGATTTCCTTGGAAATGCTGTTAATAATCCAGTAAGGCCTTTCGTAGCTATTCTTGGTGGTTCAAAGGTGTCTTCAAAGATTTCTGTTATTAACAACCTTCTTGATAAGGTTGATACACTTATTATCGGTGGCGGTATGTCATACACATTCCAGAAGGCTCATGGTGGTCACGTTGGACAGTCATTAGTTGAAGAAGATTATCTTGACTATGCTAAGGAAATGATGGCTAAGGCTGAAGCTAAGGGTGTTAAGATGCTTATTCCTGTTGATACAGTAGTAACAAAGGAATTCAAGAACGATACTCCTTTCCATGTAGTTGAAGCTGGATGCCAGGAAGATGATGATATGGGTATGGATATCGGACCTAAGACTTGTGAGCTTTACAAGGATGCTCTTAAGGATGCCAAGACAGTAGTATGGAATGGACCTATGGGTGTATTTGAATTCCCTAACTTTGCAAAGGGAACTATTGCTGTTGCAGAAGAATTAGCTCAGCTTACAGATGCTACTACAATTATCGGTGGTGGTGATTCAGCAGCCGCAGTTAATAACCTTGGTTTCGGTGATAAGATGACACATATTTCAACAGGTGGCGGTGCTTCACTTGAATTCCTTGAAGGTAAGGAACTCCCAGGTGTAGTAGCAGCTAATGACAAATAGAGTGTTTACTGACATAAACATATAGCTTTGATTGGTTAATTGACAGTTAATTCAGTCGGGCAATACACAAAAGGAGCTGTATATTGATATATACGGCTCCTTTTGTTTGAAAATAATCATAAAACTAAGCTTGTCTTAATACAATATGTTGTATATATAAAATACTTAGGTACATACATTGTATTTATTTTAAATATTTGCATTATTAGTGGCTTTTTATAAATTTGTATGATATAATTTTTTTATTAAAATAACTGAGCTGGTAATAATGATAAATAAGCTGATCAGTTATATTGTATGGAGGCGTGATTGTAGTATGAGGAAGAAGATAGTTGCGGGAAACTGGAAAATGAATATGACACCAAAGGAAGCAGTATCGCTTGTATGTGAGCTTCGTGATAAGTTCTCTAACCGTGATGTTGATGTAGTGTTTTGTGTTCCATCAATAGACATTATACCAGTTGTAGACGCAGTCAAAGGAACAGATATTAAGGTTGGTGCCGAGAATATGCACTATGAAGAAAAAGGTGCATATACGGGTGAGATTTCACCAGGAATGTTAAAAGAGGCTGGTGTTGATTATGTTATAGTTGGACATTCAGAAAGAAGACAATATTTTGGTGAAGATGATGAGTGCATCAACCGCAAAGTAAGAAAAGCAATTGAATATGGATTGACACCTATTATATGCTGTGGTGAGACTATCCAGCAGAGAGAAGAAGGCATAACATTGGATTTCATTAATAAGCAGATTGACGCAGCATTTTTACAGGTGTCAGCTAAAGATGCTATGAAGTGTGTTATTGCATATGAACCTATATGGGCTATTGGAACAGGCAGGGTTGCTACATCAGCTCAGGCTCAGGAAGTATGTGAGGCTATAAGATTAGATATAAGGAAGTTATATGGAGAAGAAGCAGCTTCTTCAATAAGAATTCTTTATGGAGGTTCTGTTAATGCTGGTAATGCTGCAGAATTATTCAGGCAGCCTGATATAGATGGCGGTCTTGTAGGCGGTGCAAGTCTTAAGCCGGATTTTTGTGAAATTGTTAATTATAATATATAATAAGATACATAGTAAGCCATATACGGAAGTAATTCCAGGTATGGCTTATTGCTTTTTAATATAATTATAATTATTCTAAATTGCAAATTAGTAATAAGTATGCTATCATACAACAAGAATAATTAGAGAGAATATTAAAGATATTGCTATCTTAGAAAAGAGGAAAATAATATGAGTAAGAAACCAGTTGTATTAATGGTACTTGATGGTTATGGTTTAAGTGATAGAACAGAGGGTAATGCAATAGCTATGGCTAATACTCCTGTTATGGATAAGTTAATGAAAGAATATCCATTTGTTAAGGGTAACGCATCTGGACTTTATGTAGGTCTTCCAGATGGTCAGATGGGTAATTCAGAAGTTGGACATATGAATATTGGTGCTGGCAGGATTATATATCAGGATCTTACAAGAATAACAAAGGCTATAGAAGACGGAGAGTTCTATAAGAATGAAGAACTTCTTGCTGCTATGGAGAATTGCAAGAAGAATAATTCAGATTTACATCTTTTCGGACTTTTATCAGATGGTGGTGTTCACAGCCACATTTCACATATATATGGTTTACTTGAGATGGCTAAGAAGAATGGAGTTTCTAATGTATATGTACACGCTTTCCTTGATGGACGTGATACACCTCCAGCTTCAGCTAAAGATTTTGTAGCCAGGCTTGAAGACAAGATGGCAGAGATTGGTGTTGGTAAAGTAGCTTCTTTAGCGGGAAGATACTATGCTATGGATAGAGATAATAACTGGGACAGAGTAAAGGAAGCATATCTTTCACTTACAACAGGTGAAGGAAAGTCAGCAGATAATGCAGTTAAGGCACTTGAAGAGTCTTATGCGGCAGATGTTACAGATGAATTCGTTGTTCCTACAGTAATAACAGAGAATGGCAAGCCACTTTCAGTTGTTAAGCCTGACGATTCAGTAATATTCTTTAACTTCCGTCCAGATAGAGCAAGAGAGATGACAAGAGCTTTCTGTGATGATAAGTTCACAGGTTTTGAAAGAGAATATATTCCAACTACATTTGTATGCTTCAAGGATTATGATGAATCAATCCCTAACAAGTTAGTTGCATTCAAGAAAGAAGAAATCAAGAATACATTTGGCGAATTCCTTGCTAATAATGGCAAGAAGCAGCTTCGTCTTGCTGAGACAGAGAAGTATGCACATGTAACATTTTTCTTTAATGGTGGTGTTGAAGATCCTAATGTAGATGAGTTCAG
>UMCU01029611.1_pt1 | contig 12195 bp, 10 predicted proteins | sample 1964331 | NCBI WGS metagenome assembly UMCU01 (sample SAMEA4835978, study PRJEB28245) | human gut metagenome | biome: gut microbiome; material: fecal sample | place: Denmark | collected 2008
CAATCAGTGCACGGTATCTTTCGATGTCTGTTTTCTTCAGGTAAGCTAACAGTCCACGTCTCTGACCTACCATTTTCAGAAGACCACGTCTGGAGTGATGATCTTTATGGTTGCTCTGTAAATGCTCTGTAAGTTCCTGAATTCTTGCTGTAAGAACTGCTACCTGTACTTCCGGTGATCCTGTATCGCCTTCAGTTCTTGCATATTCTTTCATGATCGCTGCTTTCTTTTCTTTTGAAATCATTGTGATTTCCTCCTGTATTCTATAATTATTATTGATTGACCGCCACACATTAAGAGATGGTCGGAGCGTCCGTTCCCTGAACATGGGCTAAATTCACCTTGGTTAGTATAGCACATTGATTCTGGCGTGTAAACCTCTTTTTTACAAAGTTTCAAAATATTCCTGTCCCTTCACAGCATCCCTCTCCAGCTGTGCCTTCAGTGCCTCCAGCGAAGAAAACTTCTGTTCAGGTCTGAGGAATTTTTTGAAATCTACCTTGCAGTATTCCCCATACAGATCTTCATTGCAGTCAAACAGATATGTTTCCACACCAATAAACTTCTCGCCGCCAACAGTAGGCTTATGACCTACATTGGTAATTCCCTGATAACTTCTGTCTCTGAAATGGGATACTGTGATATAAACCCCGTTTGGAGGCATCAGTTTCTCTACCGGAGGGATCAGGTTGGTGGTCGGAAGCAGATATTTATGTCCCATTCCACGTCCATGTTCAACGATTCCTTCTACTGAGAAATCTGTTCCCATAAGGAAACGGAATTTTTCCATATTTCCTCTGTTCAGTTCTTCCCTGACAAAGGTACTACTAATCTTACGGCGTCCGTCCATTTCTTTTGGCAGGACTTCCGTATGAAATCCATATTTCTTTCCGAACTCTTTGAGCATGGCAGGAGTTCCTTTCCGCTCATAGCCAAAACGGAAATCCTCTCCAACTGCCACATAGGAAACCTGCAGATCTCCTATCAATATTTCTTTTATAAAATTCTCTGCTTTCATGTGCCGTATTTTCTCTGTGAGCGGACATTCCAACAGTATATCCACTCCCATTTCTTCCAATATACGACATCTCTCTTCCTTTGTGAGGATTGTTCTTGAGGCAGTTCCAAGCGCAAGTACAACCGCCTGTGCACCTTCCTGTTTCTGCTCAATAATTTTCTCAACCAGTTTCTGATGTCCGCGGTGTATGCCGTCAAACTTCCCAAGTGTTACCGCACTGTGTGAAATTCTGGGAAAATCATTCTCAATCCTTAAATATTCCATCATGTCTCCTAAAACATTTTTACAGGGAAATACCTGTTTCTTTTCTCGTCCCACTGGTAAACTCCGGCAAAACCGCCTTCACTGCTGCACATACGGATCCATCCGTTTTTCTCCTGTGCATCGACCAGTGCCTGTACAAGAGGATTTCCATTAGCCAGAAGTCTGTCCCCTTCTTTTGTACAGCATACCCTTGGATACTCTGCAAGAATCTCCTCAATACCGAGGATTTTACTCTCTATGGTTCCTTCCTGCACTGCCTCTTCTGTCTGCGCCAGGGTAATGGCATCATCCAGTGTAAATCTGCCCACCTTTGTCCGCAAAAGACTTTCCATGGCAGCTCCACAGCCCAGCTTTTCCCCTATATCATGGCACAGAGTACGGATATAGGTTCCCTTGCTGCAGGTCACACGAAAACGCACCAGCGGAAAACTGATATCCAGAATTTCTATCTCATAAAAATGTACAGGTCTTGGTTTACGCTCCACAGTCTTGCCCTCTCTGGCAAGTTCATAGAGTTTCTTTCCATTGACCTTCAGTGCTGAATACATTGGCGGCACCTGCATATAGTCTCCCACAAAAGAACTGACCACTGTGCAAAGTTCTTCTTCTGTAACGGAAAGCTCTGTAGTCTGTGAGAGAACAGTTCCGCTCATATCCTGGGTATCCGTAACAACACCCAGACGCATCACTGCCTCATAGGTTTTCTCTTTATCTGTGATCATATCCACCAGACGGGTTGCTTTTCCCAGAGCCACCGGGAGCACTCCTTCTGCATCCGGATCAAGAGTTCCTGTATGTCCGATTTTCTTCATATGAAGGATTCCCCGAAGCTTTGCCACCACATCATGGGAAGTGAATCCTTTTTCCTTACGGATTACAATTACTCCATCCATCAGACTTCCTGCTCCTGAAACTGTTTGCAGATCTGTTCTGTCACATTGTTGATCACATCATACACAGAACCCTGAAGATCACATCCGGCTGCTCTCATATGACCGCCGCCGCCAAAATATACTGCAATCTTGCTTACATCCACATTTCCGTTGGAACGCAGGGAAACTTTGAAAGACTGAGTTTCCACTTCATAGATAAACATGGCAACTTCCACTCCTGCTGTAAGACGGAGCTGACTGACGATACCATCCAAATCCTTGCCATCCACACCGTAGAACTCCATGTCTCTTTTTTTAAGATATCCGATAATACATTTTCCATCCAGAAGCAGGATACTCTCTGCAAGGACACGCCCCATTACCTGATTCTGCACATAAGTTTTCTGATAGAAAGATTCGTCAATAATCTTACTGAAATTGAATCCTGTCTTCATCAGTTCCCCGGCAATACGCATGGTCTCCGGTGAAGTTGAAGAGTACTGAAATACCCCTGTGTCATGAACCATTCCCGTATAGATCGGCACTGCAATGGTACGGACCACTTTCTCAGGATCAAAAAGCCCATAGAGAACTTCACAGGCAGAGCTTACCTCTCCCCTGATATGATTCACCTGTGCAAATCCGGAGTTACTGATATGATGATCAATACATGCTGTTCTTTTTGCAGTGTCAAAGTATGGACCTGCAATGGCAAGTCTGTCTCTTGCACTTACATCACAGGTAACAAAAAGGTCATACTCTTTGTCACCGTCCAGCTCTGTTTTAATCTCATCCATACAGTCAATATGTCCGAAAACAGGTTTGGGATTATCCAGGTACACATCTGCCTGAATTTCCGGATAATAGGTTTTTACATATAAATATAACGCCATACAGGAACCAACGCAGTCACCATCCGGACGGATATGTCCGCCGATTCCCATTGTTTTCACACCTTCCAGTATTTCCGCAATATTTTCCATGTTCTCATCCTCTTTTAATTCTCATCCTGCTCCTCATCCTGTCTGTGGGAGTTGCTGTCTTTCTTGGTAACATCATCAATAAGCTTTGACATATTTACACCATACTCAATAGATTCGTCCAGGATAAAACGGATCTCCGGTGTATTTCTCAGGTTTAAATTACGCGCCAGCTGGCGTCTGATGTAGCCTTCTGCACTGTTCAGACCTTTGATCGTCGCTTCCTTTGCTTCTTTTTCACCCAGCACACTGATATATGCTCTGCAGGTTTTCAGATCAGGAGCCACTTCTACAGCCATGACAGAAGTCATCGGATGAATACGCGGGTCCTTGATCTCGTTGCGGATAATGGTGCTGAGTTCCTTCTGAACTTCCCCATTGATCCGGGTATTCTTAATACTGTTTTTTCTCATTTTAAGTTTTACTCCTATATATCCGGCAATTCTGTCAAATACTGTGAGCAATCCGAATCATCGACTATCCTGATCACATTATTTTCTGAATTACCACAATCAAGTCAAGGTGCGCACCACACTGTACCTGACACTATGAATCGCGCACCCTACCTTTATAAACCATTACTATCTCGGTACTTCTACCATGATATAAGCTTCTACTTTATCTTCCTCTTTCACATCGTTAAATCCGTCAAATACAAGGCCACATTCGTATCCTGCCTTAACTTCCTTAACATCGTCTTTGAATCTCTTCAGAGATGCAAGCTCACCTTCAAATATCTGCTCGCCTTCTCTGGAAATACGAACCTTGCAGTTTCTCTGGAAGATACCATCCAGAATATAGCTTCCTGCAATCGTACCAATACCGGATGCCTTGAACAGCTGACGCACTTCCGCATGACCGATAACTTTCTCCTCAAATATAGGATCAAGCATACCCTTCATGGCAGCTTCTACATCTTCGATTGCCTGATAAATAACTCTATACAGACGAAGATCTACACCTTCCTGCTCAGCAAGCTGTTTTGCGGTTGCATCCGGACGGACATTAAAGCCGATAATGATCGCATTTGATGTAGCCGCAAGACTTACGTCAGACTCATTGATCGCACCAACACCGCCATGGATCACCTTTACAACCACTTCTTCGTTGGAAAGTTTGGTCAGACTCTGTTTTACAGCTTCCACAGATCCCTGTACATCTGCTTTGACAATGAGCGGAAGTTCCTTCAGATCGCTTGCCTGAATCTGATCAAAGAGATTATCCAGAGATAATTTGCCCTTAGTCTCCTCAAGAAGACGGTTCTTGTTCTCAGATACAAATGCACCTGCAAAGTTCTTGGCTTCCTTATCACTGTCAAATGCAAGAAGAATTTCACCTGCATTCGGCACATCACCAAGTCCCAGGATTTCTACAGGAGTAGAAGGACCTGCTTCTTTAATCCTGCGTCCCTTATCATCCATCATGGCACGAACCTTACCATTGCATGCTCCTGCTGCAATAAAGTCTCCCACATGAAGAGTACCTTTCTGGACAAGGATCGTGGCAACCGGACCTTTACCTTTATCAAGCTGAGCCTCGATTACAAGACCTCTTGCGGAACGGTTCGGGTTTGCCTTTAATTCACATACCTCGGCTGTAAGAAGGATCATCTCAAGAAGAGTATCGATTCCCTCTCCTGTATGTGCGGATACAGGAACAAAAATCGTACTTCCGCCCCAGTCTTCCGGGATCAGTTCATATTCAGAAAGTTCCTGTTTTACACGCTCAATATTAGCACTTGGCTTATCAATCTTGTTGATTGCAACTATGATCTCAACGCCTGCCGCCTTCGCATGGCTGATAGCCTCTACTGTCTGAGGCATCACACCATCATCAGCTGCTACAACCAGAACTGCGATATCTGTGGAGTTTGCACCACGCATACGCATAGCTGTGAAAGCTTCATGTCCAGGTGTATCCAGGAATGTGATCTTCTGTCCGTTAACCTCTACTACAGAAGCACCGATGTGCTGTGTGATACCGCCTGCCTCTCCACGTGTTACATTTGTCTTACGGATTGCATCCAGAAGGGATGTTTTACCATGGTCAACGTGGCCCATAACACAGACTACAGGTGGTCTTGAAACCATATCTTTTTCGTCTTCTTCATCCTCTTTGAGGAGTTCTTCGATAACGTCTACCTTCTCTTCCGGTTCTGCGATGATATCATATTCCAGAGCAATCTCCTGAGCTTTCTCAAAATCGATCTCATGGTTTACGGTAACCATCATACCCTGCATAAAGAGCTTCTTCACAATTACTGACGGCTGCATTTTCATAGCTTCTGCCAGTTCGCGGATCGTCATCTTCTCCGGAAGTGTGATTTCCTTAACCTCAGGTTTCTTCTCTTCCTGTTTTGGCTGCGGAGCCGGTTTCTGCAGAGCTTTCGGGATTCTGGAATTCTTATTGAATCCACCCTGATTTGGTCTGCGTCCGCCACTCTGTGTCTTATCAAAATCTTTTTTCTTGTTTTTGTTCTCTCTGTCTCTTTCTCTCTTGCTGTCTTTGGAAGTCTTTGTCAGTTCCGGTGCAAATGCCATATCGTCATTCTTTCTTGTATTCTGGCGCTGTCCCTGACGTCCCTGACTGCCGCCGAAGCGTCCGTCACGTCCTTCACTTCTGTTTCCGTCCGGACGACCCTGGCCATTGCCCTGCGGTCTTCCTCCCTGACGGTTTCCATCTCCCTGTGGTCTTCCCTGTCCGAAACGTCCTCCCTGACGATTTCCATCGCCCTGGGATCTTCCCTGTCCGAAACGTCCTCCCTGGCGGTTATCTCCCTGGGATCTTCCCTCGCCCTGAGGTCTTCCCTGACGGTTTCCTTCGCCCTGGTTTCTTCCCTGGCCAAAACGTCCTCCCTGGGATCTTCCTTCACCCTGAGGTCTTCCCTGACGGTTCTGTCCGTCCGGTCTTCTGTTGCCTGTACCTGGGCGGTCATTATTATTTCTTCTTGGTCTGTCACCGTCTGTTCTTGAACTGTCGGAATTTCTTCCTTCTGCATTTCTTGGTGAACCTGTTCTCTCGCCTTCAGCTTTCACAGGTTTCTTTCTTGTTTTTCCTCCGTCACTTGCATTCTGTGCATGAAAAACGCGGATAATATTTTTTTTCTTTTTAGGTGTTTCAGTTTTATCTCCTTCTGATTTTGCTGTTACAACCTTTTCTTCTGTCTTGGGAGTCTCCAATTTCGCAATATGCTCCTTTCCCCTGTTATTATTGTCTTTTCTGAATCTATTCTTTACTTCCGAAACCGCAGGCTCATCCACCATACTCATATGGCTTCTCACATCAACGCCTTTTGATTTCAGAAACTCGATCACTTCTCTGTTCTGTCGTCCAAGCTCTCTGGCCAGCTCATGTACTCTTAATTTTGACAATCGCTATACCTCCTTCATGATTGCTTTCGCAAAATTCTCATCCTGGACAGCCAGACAGGCGCGGTACTCCTTTCCCATTGCTCTGCCTAAGCTCTCTTTATCTGAGAAGAAGAAAATCGGAACTTCATAAAAACTGCACATATTCCTGAATTTCTTCTTTGTATTCTCGGAGGCATCCTCAGCAACGATCACAAGCAGTCCTTTTCCGGTCTTTACAGATTTCTCTGTGGAAAATTCTCCGCTTACGGTCTTGCCTGCTTTGGTAGCCAGCCCTATCAGCGACAGTACTCTGTTATTTTTCAATATCTTCCAGCTCCTTCTTAAGTCGTTCGTATACCTCATCCGGAACCGCAGTTTTCAGTGAACGCTCAAGTCCATGATTTTTAATCGCTTTATCCAGACATTCTCTGGAAAGACACAGATATGCGCCTCTGCCGTTTTTCTTACCGGTAGTATCAAGCACGATCTCATCTTCTGTAGTCTTAAGAACTCTGAGCATCTCTTTCTTGCTTTTCATTTCCCTGCAGCCGGTACACTGGCGCATGGGAATCTTATTCTTCGTCTTCATTCTCTCCTGCTTCCTGAGCCTGTGGCTCTTCTTCTACAGGAACTTCCTCTGAAACTTCTTCTGCTTCGGTTTCTTCTGTCAGGGAATCTTCTGCTGAAGTTTCCTCTGCTGATGCCTCAGCTGCATCTTCTGCAGTCTCGTCATCATCATAATCATAGAAATCACCGGCTTCTTTTGCCTGAGTCTCACTCTTGATGTCAATCTTAAATCCTGTAAGTCTTGCAGCAAGACGTGCATTCTGACCTTCTTTACCGATTGCAAGGGACAGCTGATAATCAGGAACAACTACCAGAGCTGTCTTCTCATCAGGATCTGCCATAACTGCGATAACCTTTGCAGGGCTCAATGCATTCTCGATCAGGATCGCAGGATTCTCATCCCAGTTGATGATATCAATCTTCTCACCGCGAAGTTCCTCAACTACTGCATTGACACGTGCACCGTTCATACCTACGCATGCACCAACTGCATCTACATCCGGATCGTTGCTCCATACAGCGATCTTTGTACGGGAACCGGCCTCACGTGCGATGCTCTTGATCTCAACAGTTCCGTCTTTTACTTCTGCAACTTCTGACTCAAAGAGACGTTTCACAAGTCCCGGATGAGTTCTGGATACCAGAATACGAGGTCCCTTCGGGGTATCCTTGACTTCAAGAATATACACCTTTATTCTCTCTGTCGGCTGGAAGGTTTCCCCTTTCACCTGTTCATTCTCACTTAATACTGCATCTGCCTTACCAAGATTGATGCTTACATTCTTGCCCATCACACGCTGTACAATACCGGTTACTACTTCTTTCTCTTTTCCATAATATTCATCATACAGCACTTTACGTTCTTCCTCGCGGATTTTCTGCAGGATAACGTTCTTTGCATTCTGTGTCGCAATACGTCCGAATTCCTTAGACTGGATTGGAACCTGTATCATGCCTCCGATCTCAGCTCTTGATGTGATCTTCAAAGCATCTGCCAGAGAAATCTCCATTGCAGGATCCTCTACGTATTCTACGATACTTCTGTCTGCACACACTGAAAAATCGCAGGTTTCCGGATCAATAGTTACATGTACATTGTCAGCTTTTCCAAAATGGTTCTTGCAGGCCTGGATCAGAGACTGCTCAATTGCCTCAAGCAGAGTATCTTTGCTGATACTCTTCTCCTTTTCAAGGATATCCAGTGCCTCCTTTAACTCTCTGCTCATTTTTTTCTTATCCTCCCGAATTAACTAAAACTCTATTGCGAGGCGTATCAGGGCTGTGTCTTTCTTATCAAAAACACGCTCGGTTCCATCCTCATCGATTGTCACACTGTTACTATCATATGCGGTCAAAATCCCGCAGAACTCTTTTTGCTTCTCGATTGGCCGGTAGGTACGGATTTCCACCAGTTTTCCCATGTTTCTCTCAAAGTCTTTGTCTTTCTTCAGCGGTCTGTCCAGTCCCGGCGAACTGATCTCCATGATATAACTGTCTTCGATAAAATCATTCTCATCCAGTTTGTCACTGAATGCTCTGCTGACTGTCTCGCAGTCATTTACTGTAATTCCGCCTGGTTTGTCAATGTATCCTCTCAGATACCAGTTACCTGCTTCCTTCACATATTCTACATCAACCAGTTCAAAGCCGTTAAGTTCTACGATCGGTGCCAGAAGTTCCTCTGCGCGCTTTTCATACTCTTCCCGTCTGCTCATTTTCCCACCTGCCTTTCCATGCAACAAATAAGAGTGGGCTCACGCCCACTCCTTTGTCAACAAGTTCTAATTTAGATGTATTGTAACACCAATTTCCGGCAATTGCAAGGCTTTTCCTGCAAAAACCTTGATTTTAGCGGATTTGTTGGTTTTATATACGTGGTTTTATTCCTTTACTGTCCCGTTTGGACAGTTTTATCCTGTTGAGAACATAGGGTTTATCATGGTAAGTAATGGTATATTCCTGGCGGCTTTCCAGAAGATATGCATGATCCAGCTTATCTCCTTCTGCCAGTTTCATTCCACGCACCCCGATAGATGTTTTCTTCATAGCAGAAATATCCTGTTTCTGAAATCTTAAGAAATATCCGCCTTCACTCTGGAATACCACCTGTTCCATTTCATCCGCAGAACCCACAAAAATCAGAGAATCCTCTTCAGCAAGTTTCGTAGACACGATCGTTCTCTTCGCCACATCAAACTCTGCACCACTCACCAGCTTGCACATGGATGCAGCAGTGACAAACAGAAGTGTATTTTCTTTTACAGATGCCAGTGGTGCTACATAGAGCATACGTTCCTGTGCACTGTCATAATTGCTCAGATTATCTGCCGGTGTCCCCTTATCCCTGAAACGAACCAGCGGAATATCTGCCACCTTGATACTGTGCATCTTTCCATTATCTGTAAAGATACAGATCTTATCTGTATTCATACAGTTAAACACATATTTGTTCTCTGCATTGGCAGCTTCTTTATTTCTCTCATATGCAGACTTATCAATGGTCCGCATATATCCGAAGCGGTCCATAAGGAATGTGACTTCCATTTCTTCCATCTTCTTTTCCTCATAGACAACTTCTTCTGCATTCTCGATCACTGTGCGGCGTTTCGTACCGTATTCTTTCTTGATCTGATCCAGTTCTTTCATGATCACTTCTGCCATGGAATCATAATTATTCAGGATATCTTCATAAATGGCAATGTTCTTCATTGTTTCTGCATAGTCTGCCTGAAGTGCCTCGATCTCCAGACCGATCAGTTTGTACAGGCGCATATCCAGGATCGCAGCTGCCTGTTTCTCTGAGAAATACAGCTTCTGCGCAGCTTTCTCGCTTGATTTGCTCTTGAACCTGATTCCTTCTGTCACACCGTCAACCAGGCATTTCTTTACCTGTTCTCTGTTCTTGCTTCCTCGCAGGATCTCGATGATCAGGTCGATCACATCACATGCCTTGATCAGACCTTCCTGGATTTCTTTCTTCTCCTGCTCTTTATTCAGAAGTGTGGTGTACTTTCTGGTCGTGACATCGAATACGAAATCTACGTGATGCTCGATCACCTGCTTCAGACTTAGAGTCTCCGGTCTGCCATCCGCAACTGCCAGCATATTCACGCCAAAAGTATCTTCCAGCTTTGTCTTCTTGTAGAGCATATTTGTAAGGTTCTCTACATCTGCGTCACGCTTCAGGTCAAGAACAATACGGATTCCCTCTTTGGAAGACTGGTTGGAGATATCCACGATATCTGTTGTCTTCTTGTTTTCCACAAGAGACGCAATATCATTCAGAAATTTTCCGATATTTGCACCGATCATAGTGTACGGAATCTCAGTGATCACAAGCTGCTGTCTGCCGCCTTTAAGCTTCACTGTCTCCACTTTACCTCTGACACGCAACTTCCCTGTTCCTGTCTCGTAAATCCTGAGCAGGTCATCTTTATTTACTACCAGACCACCTGTCGGAAAGTCCGGTCCCTTGAGATAGCGCATCAGCCCTTTGACACTGATATCGTTATTCTTCATATATGCCTTCACCGCATCTACCACTTCACCCAGATTGTGAGGTGGAATACTGGTTGCCATACCGACAGCGATACCATCCGCCCCGTTTACCAGCAGATTCGGGATTCTGACAGGAAGTACCACAGGTTCCTTCTCTGTCTCGTCAAAGTTCGGCATAAAATCTACTACATTCTTATCCAGATCTTCGAGGAAGACATCCTGTGTCAGTTTCTCCAGTCTGGCTTCTGTATATCGCATGGCAGCTGCACCGTCGCCCTCGATGGAACCGAAGTTTCCATGTCCGTCGACCAGTGTTTTGCCTTTCTTAAAATCCTGAGCCATTACCACAAGTGCTTCGTAGATCGAACTGTCACCATGGGGGTGATATTTACCCATGGTATCACCTACGATACGGGCACATTTTCTGTATGGTCTGTCATAACGGATACCCAGTTCATACATATCATACAGGGTTCTTCTCTGTACAGGCTTCAATCCGTCACGCACATCCGGCAGGGCTCTGGAGATAATAACACTCATGGCATAATCTATATAGGATTTCTGCATGACCTCCGCATAGTCGGTGGGAATCACATTCTCCTGTTTTGTTTCCATTTAATTTCTTTCCTCCATCTCAGACACATATCCATGTATCTGTCTTAATTTCCACATAACACTCCGGCGAAATCAGATGTCCAGCTCTGCATCCTGTGCATGCTCATAGATAAATTTCTTTCTCGGCGGGACATCGCTTCCCATCAGAATCTCTGTCACGCTTGATGCAAGTCTCGCATCTTCAATCTCCACCCGCTTCATCATTCTAGTTTCCGGATTCAGAGTCGTCTCCCAGAGCTGCTCCGCATCCATCTCGCCCAGACCTTTATATCTCTGAAGAGTAAAGCTTCCCGGCTTATGGGCACGTCTGTATCTCTCCAGTGCCTTATCATCGTACAGGTATTCCTCCTGCCCCTTCTTAGGCATGACTTTATATAATGGCGGCATGGCAATATACACATGTCCCTCAGTGATCAGATCCGGCATAAAACGATAGAATAAAGTCAGGAGCAGTGTGGAAATATGCGCCCCATCCACATCGGCATCAGCCATGATCACAATCTTGTCGTAACGAAGCTTCGTAATATCAAAGTCATTTCCGTATCCTTCGGAGAATCCACATCCGAATGCATTGATCATGGTCTTGATTTCCGCATTGGCAAGCACCTTGTCAATAGTAGCCTTCTCCACATTCAGGATCTTACCTCTGATAGGAAGGATTGCCTGGTAATTACGGTTGCGGGCAGTCTTTGCAGAACCTCCCGCAGAATCTCCCTCTACGATAAAGATCTCACACTGGGACGGATCCTTTTTCTCACAGTTTGCCAGTTTTCCGTTAGAGTCAAAGGAATATTTCTGCTTTGTCAGAAGATTGGTCTTGGCTCTCTCCTCTGTCTTGCGGATTTTGGCAGCTTTCTCCGCGCAGGAAAGGATTGTCTTAAGAGTCTCCAGATTTCTGTCAAAATAGAGTACCATCTGCTCTCCTACAACCTTTCCGGTTGCGCGTGATGCATCCTGATTATCCAGCTTTGTCTTGGTCTGCCCCTCGAAACGCGGTTCCGGATGCTTGATGGAAACAACCGCTGTCATTC
>UMCU01017711.1_pt1 | contig 12143 bp, 8 predicted proteins | sample 1964331 | NCBI WGS metagenome assembly UMCU01 (sample SAMEA4835978, study PRJEB28245) | human gut metagenome | biome: gut microbiome; material: fecal sample | place: Denmark | collected 2008
AGCAACAATGATGCATACGGAGTTGGAGATTATAACACAGGCGAAAAAGGCGGATCCAGCTATCACGGTGGAGATTTTGCCGGATTAAACCAGAAACTGGATTATTTAAAAGATCTGGGTGTGAACACAATCTGGATCACTCCAATCGTAGAAAATATCACAGAAGATCAGCATGATAATAAGACAGATACCGCTACCTATGGCTATCATGGTTACTGGGCAAGCGATTTCACAAAGTTAAACAAACATCTTGGAACAGAGCAGCAGTTCAAAGCATTACTGGATGCCGCTCACAGCAAGGGAATGAAAATCATGGTGGACGTTGTGTTAAACCATGCAGGTTACGGTACAGAAAAATACTTCAACAGTATTTTAACAGATGCAGATGGAAACAGTATTTCCATGATCCGTGACTCCAACAACACGATCAGCGGTGATGATAAATATGATTCATTGTCAGATCTGCCTGATTTTGTGACAGAAAACAAAGCAGTGACAGACCAGCTTGTTACATGGCAGACCGAGTGGATGTCAAAATACAATATTGACTATTATCGTGTGGATACTGTAAAACATGTAGAGACAACGACATGGGCAGCATTTAAAAATTCCCTGACCAAAGTAAATCCTGATTTTAAAATGATAGGAGAGTATTCCGGTGCAGGATATGCCAATAATGCAGGAGAATTGGGAACCGGAACGATGGATGCACTTCTTGATTTTGATTTCAATGATTTTGCACAGAACTTTGTGACAGGAAATATTTCCAGCGTGGAAAATTCACTGCAGAAGAGAAACAGTGCAATCAACAACACCGCTGTCATGGGAAGCTTTTTGAGCAGCCATGATGAGGACACTCTGCAGTATAAACTTGTAAGCGAGAGCAAAATCAGCGAAGAAGAAGCTTACAACCTGATGAAAGTGGCAGCAACACTTCAGATTACCGCAAAAGGCCAGCCGGTACTCTATTATGGAGATGAGATCGGACAGGGTGGAGCCAACAACTGGCCGCTCCAGACAAACCGCCGAGACTTTGACTGGACAGAGTTGGAAAAACAGAAAGCAGACAGCAACAGTATTTACAACCACTACAAGACAATGCTTGCAATCCGCAATGCGTACACAGATGTATTTGCAAGAGGAAACAGAAGTACAGTTGTAGTTTCCGACGCAGATGGCTATGAAGTGATCAGCAGAAGTTATGGAAACAGCACTTTATATGTAGGAATGAATGTGAAAGAGGCAGAGAAAGAAGTAGTGATCCCGGTAGCAGAGAGTGCCGGAACAGTTCTTAAAAACCTTTATGATGGAAAAACTTACACTGTTTCTGCTGACCAGAACGTTTCTGTTACCATTCCGACAGCAAAAGATGGTGGAACAATTGTTTTGACTGCAGAGACAAAAGCAGAACCGGCTCCGGATAATACAACAGATGATAAAAAGCCAGATGGAAAAACAACAGAGGATCATAACGGAAATCAGCAGACATCAGGAAACAATTCCAGTCAGGTCAATTCTGCAGTCCAGACAACTCCAAAACAGGAAGAACAGGCTGTAGCAGAAGTAACCGTGCAGGAGGAGAGTTTTGCAAATGTGATCGAGGCAGTGAATAAGGCAAAAACCGGAAGTAAAATCCGTGTAAACCTGTTAAAGACAACCAAAATCCCAGCAAATGTGTTCGAGAGTATCAAAGGAAAAGATATGAACGTAACCTTCAAGGTAAGTGATCAGGCCAGCTGGATCATCAATGGAAAAGATATCATCGGTAATGTGACAGCACCAATCGATCTTGGTCTGGTTGTGGGAACAAGTGATATTCCAAAACAGAAAGTGACAGCGCTGGCAGACGGAAATGAAACCATCCAGCTCTCCTTAAATTATGACGGAGTATTTGGTTTTGAGGGAATATTGAGACTTTCCGTTGGCACGGACCACAGTGGAAAAATAGCAAATCTTTATTACTATAACGAGACAACCGGTAAGTTTGAGTATTATCAGGCAGTACAGGTAAAAGAAGATGGTACTGTAGACTTTAAGTTCTCACATGCATCCGATTATGTCATCGTCTTAAATGACACAGATATGAGCCAGACAACAGGCAGTGTGATCGCAAGTCCGAAGACTTCGGATAACACACCGATCGCAGCAGCAGTGATATTATTACTGTTTGGCTGTGCGCTGATGGGAACCGCATACAGAAAAAATAAACACTTCTAAATGAAATTCATAAGATGTCACTAAAAAAATATGCCGCACGAAAAATTACCTTCTCGTGCGGCATATTTTGTGTATGTGAAGGAAAAATTAATTTTCTTCCACGATCACCACGCCCCATGGTTCCAGCGAAAACGTTTCCTGTTCCATTATTTTTCTGCCGGACAATAATTCCGTGCCGGAAAATCCTTTGCAGATGGCGGTCTGTTTTTCACCGGAATAATTGAAGTAAAATCTTACCCGTTTTCCAAAATCATTGACACCTTCCCGGATGATCAATGGAAAGTGGCATTCCGGATGTGCTAAAAGTGTTTCCGGAAGCGAGGCAAAGTAATGGACCAGAACTTTTTCCAGAAGAGCGCCATCAAACATGCTGGAGAGATACAGTGCCGAACCTTTTCCAAACTGGTTGACTGTGGCAGCTGCATATTTTTTCCAGACCGGGTGATCGTAGAAAAAGAGCGGTGTGGCGGTATCGCAGGTCACAAGATCCATCCAGTGCAGACATTTGCTGCTGTTTGTGCAGGATTCATCGGAACATGACGAGCCGGCATCGGAAGCCGCATTTTCATGACCGGAGCAGGATGGATGAGCCATAAAATCAGGCAGTGTTACCGAAACATCCACCGGGTAGGTATATTGGTCATAGTGGATACCAAGACATTCCTGTAAAATGTGAGGCTGTGTATCCGCATAAATTTTTAACTGTTCATCTGAAAAACCGGAACGGAACGTCGTGATCAGATGTCCGCCGTTTTTTACATAATCAGAAATTGCGGTGAGCAGATCTTCGGAAGCACTGTAAAGTGCAGGGACGATCAGGCACTCGTAGGAAGAAAAATCACGTTCCGCAGAGGAGATCATGTCGTACTCGATATTTAAATGGTACAGAGCATCGCCAAGCCAGCGGGCAACGGTGTTATAGCTGTAATTGCCGAGGTCTTTCAATGGGAAAAGACGCAGTCCGGTCAGGGAGTTATTGTCAAGCAGGATGGCAGCACGGTTTTTCTTTTGCAGGTTACTAAGGTGGGTGCCGATCCGCTTCCAGTCTGCACCGATGGATGCAGCTTCCCGGTAAGTCTCATTTTCGGAAAAATCGTGTGACAACACACCTTTCCAATAGCTCTCAATCGCATTGTGGATCGAGTGCCAGTGCCAGTACATGACACTGTTGGAGCCGTTTGCAATGTGGCTGTAGGCCTGAAGCCTGAGCTGCCCCGGATATGGAAGCCATGCGATATTTCCCTGAGCCTGTGTCTCTAAAACAAGATAATTGTCTTTCTTTAAGCTGCGCGAGATGTTGCCGCAGAAGGTGATCTCCTCTCCGGTAAGAAGTGACTGGGAAGGATGATAAATGTCACATCCGGCAACGGTCATGCATCTGGCAGCTTCGTACTGGTTGACCTCCGGCTGATAGCCGATGGAATGGTCTGTCCAGTCGTAGTCGAAGTTCTGTGTGATGAACTGATCCGGGCGCTTGTATCCGGAAACGATCGCAGCCTGCCATGCTAAAAATCTGGTCACAAGCAGACGCTGGAATTTGGCAAATTCAGCGGCAAGGCTTTCATTGATCGTGCCACGGATATCCGGGAAATCTTCCCATGTGTTGACGCAGTTGCTCCAGTAGTCCAGCCCGAACTCGCGATTGAATTCATTGATATCCGGGTATTTTTTTGCCAGCCATGCCGGGATGGCGTAGGTCGGTGTCCCGACAATGACAGAAATATGGTGGCGTGCAGCCGCCTCAAGCATTTTATCGAGATGTGTGAAATCAAAGATACCGTCTTTTGGCTCGATGGTGCTCCAGGTCGATTCTGCGATACGGATCGTGTTCATGCCTGCTTTTTCCATCATTTCCATGTCTTTTTCCACGCGGTCATATGGAAGGTATTCCGAGTAATAAGCTGCCCCGAAAAGTAAATGGTCTGTTTTCATATTGTCCCCCAAAAAATATTTTCATATTGACAATCAGTGTGATTTTATATATCATCATCTGATAACGCAACCGATTGCGCAAACATATTATAACATCAGGAAAAACAAATGTAAATCCGATGTTGATGTGAAATATAGAATTGTTACCGGAACAGGGCATAAGTGAACAGAAACAAAAAGATTGTTTGGAAAATATATAAAAATGTCATTGCTTTTTTTCGAAAATAGGATGATAATAATATTGTTGCGCAAAGGATGCGCAGCAACATCAGGGCAGGACAAAGTAACATTGTGGCAGGATCGCAAGCGATACAGGAAGCCACAGCACAATTCAGGGGAAGTAACTGCTTTGAGGAAAGAAGGGGTTTTATGGGGAACGAAGAGAAGAAAAATATAACGATCGCAGATGTGGCAGAAGCACTTGGTGTTTCAAAAACCACTGTCTCAAGAGCCATTTCAGGGAAGGGACGGATCGGGCAGGAGACGAGAGACCGTGTATTAAAATATATTGAGGAGCATGATTATAAGCCAAACGTTATCGCCAAAGGGCTGGCGCAGTCAAAAACATATAATCTTTGTGTGGTCATGCCGGGAGATTATGATGTTGTGGATCTCACATTCTTTCAGGAATGCTTATTTGGGATTCAGGAGATCGCCGGAATTATGGAGTATGATATTCTGCTTTCCATCTGTAAAAATAACGATATCTCATCGTTAGAGCGCATTATCTCAAACCGTAAAGTAGATGGTGTGATCCTGATGAGGACGTTTGTGGAGGACCGGCAGATAGAGTATCTTCAGGAAAAAAAAGTACCGTTTGTGACGATCGGTTCCTCCAATTATACAGGTGTGATCCAGATCGACCACAATCACAAAAGTGCGTGTAAAGAACTTACGTCCATTATTTTAATGAAAGGAATGAGGCGTATTGCACTGATCGGTGGAGATGAGAACCATGTGGTCACACAGAGCCGTCTGCGGGGATTCCGGGAAGCTTATGAAAAAATGGGTGAGGTCATTGATCCGACAATGCTTTTTTTAAATCTTGATAATCATGTGGTGATCGACAAGATCGTGGAAGAGGTACTCGAGCGAAAGGCAGAATGTATTTTGTGTATGGACGATGCGGTGTGCAGCCGGGTATTGAAAAAGCTGCGTGAAAAGAATGTCAAGGTTCCAAAAGATATCCGTGTGGCATCTTTTTATAACAGCTCCGTACTGGAAAATAATGTGCCGTCCATTACATCACTTTCTTTTGATGCGAAAGAGCTTGGCATGGTTGCATGTAAAACGGTATTGGATGTGATCGAGGGTGCGGAAGTGGAGACAAGAACATTGCTTCCATACGAAGTTGTCCTTAAGGAGTCTACAAAATAAAATAGGATGAGAGAAAGCAGGTTTATTTTGCGTGAAAGAAAGTGCAGATTCTGTAGTGTTTTTACAGGTTGCGAAGGGCAGATATCAGCGCCCTCTCACAAGTCGTGATTTTATAGGTTTATGAAAAGAAAAACGGTACAGACGAAATATGATGTTCCTGTTCGCCGGGCATTCCGATAAGCCTCTGAAGAGTCTTGTCTCCATGGCTCACAAAGGAAATCATATTTGTCTGTACCGTTTTTCTTTCATTTACGTTACGAATGACTTGTGAGAGGACGCTTATATTTGCCCAATTTACGCTGTGAATTGCACCACAGAATCTGCAATTTATGTTATGGAACTCACGGTTATTTCCACCTCTATGCGATAAAACATTTCATCTGACAACTTATGAACATGGACGGTTTTAATCACAATTACACATCTTCAATTCCAATTCTTCTGTTTCTAAGCTCTCCATCAATTTGAAAGCCCAGCTTTTTCAATAAATTTCCAGAAGCCATATTACTTATATTATATTTTGCTTCAAGCATATAAGTGAAACTCTGGTTAAAGCTGTTTTAGTTTTGCGAGTTCTTTCCGAAGACGAAGTAATTCTGCATCCTTTTCAGCTAGCAGTTTTTGATTTTCAGCGATTGTATTATCCTGTTCAATAATCGTATCTTCCAGCTGTTTAATTTTAGCATTTTTATTTCGCTCCCAAAACTCCGCATCTGCACGTGCTCTCGCCTGCTGCCGGATGATTTCATCAGCATTGACAGTGTAAAGATCATTGGAAGCCTGCAATAAATCTGGGTTGTTCTTTGCAATCATTCTGAGTTCCTCCCATGTCTTAGCTTTAAAAAGTTTCGCCCAGCGGTCAATCTCATAGTTTTGATCCTCGGCTGTGGCAAGGTCTATCCGAGTTAAGTCTAACACATGGATGGAAAATTTACTACTGTAAAGATGCCCTGTTTTTTTATTTCGAAGTTCATAAGTAGCGAAAAATTCGGGCTGATCTTCAAATAATGTAAAGTTTAAGAATCCAATACTGTGAACCGGAAGCACTTCTTTGTATTCTTCCCCGGAATTGAGCTGGTCAAAGCTTCTTGCTGCGTAGCTGATGGAACGTTCTGACCAGTTGTATTCGTTAGACATCTGCATTTCAAGGTCGATAAGCTGTTCATTATTCAGATTGACGCGGATATCCAGAATAAAATCTTTGTCTGAAATCGCAGCACCAAGCTCGATTGGGTTTGTGATGGCTACATCGTGAATACTTTCTTTTTTTAGGTGTAGCAAAGCTGCAATCAATGCTTTCAGCACCTGCTTGTCCTTCTGTAAAATAGCACGAAACATATAGTCATTTGTAAATGGATAGTCAATACTGCCGGTTGCAGTTTCAAAAGATAGATTTGTGTGTAAGGTCATGTGTCCTCCTTCGTAGATATGTGGTTATGATGGTTGAAAAATGAGGCGATATGCCAGATTTTTTCGAATGTATAAACACAGATAAGATAAAAGATGCAGTCATTGAATGACTGCAATACATCTGCGATGGATTAAGAATAGCATTTATAAAGTAAAATGTATATGAGATCTGCTGATATTTTATAAAACTTTTAGAAAGAGAGTATAACCGGAGTTTAACTACCAATAGTATTTTTCTGTCTCATCTGTCAAACTTCTATATGTTCAGTGATTAGTCTGTATAATTCTGGTCTTCTATTTTTTAGTCCACCTATTTCACAACTTCTATACTTTCGTAGCATATCTACATCTAGTTCAGCCAAAAACACACCTTCTTCATCTCCAGCTTCACTCACAAGCATATCACGAGGCGCACCTGTCTCTGTGTTATATATAACGCCATCAAACAATGTTGAGTGTCCATTACAACCACGATACAGAGCAGGATAGTTACAAGTAGCAATCGCTAACATATTCTCATAAGCCCGGCCGCGCAATTGAGATAATCTATTTATTTCCATAGGACAGGCATTTGGAACAAGAATGAGTTCTGCGCCTTTGATCATCAGGATTCTGGCAGACTCAGGAAACTCTCTGTCATAACAAATCATTGAACCGACTTTGATCAGACCTTCTTTGGTATCAAGTTCCTCAACATAAAAGTTTTCTCCGGCATCAAGTACCCCTTCATCATCGTCCTCTCCGAAGTCACAGATATGTACCTTTGAGTAACAATATACCAGCTTTCCATGTCTATCAAATAGGCAAACTGTATTTCTAGGCTTAGGCTCATGCTTTTCCAACAGTGTTATCGCTATTGCCATATTCAGTTTTAAAGAAATCTCCGAAAATTGCTTTACATACTTACTGTTTAATGAAATGGAGTTTTGCTCCAACCATTCTTTATTGTGAGGAAAAGTATATCCGCTACTCCACATTTCTGGAAATAACGCTATATCTGCGCCATTTGCTTTTGCTTCACGACACGCTTTCATTCCATTAAAAATGTTCATAAATGCTTGAAATTTCAAGGTTTATCGGTTGCACAATGATTGAATATGAAAAGAATATGACAAGAAAACAACAAATTGATTTGGTAAAAATAGATAAAAAACAAACATATTTATTATAAATCATGCACATTGACACAAAAACAACTGCGTACTATACTTAAACCATCGAACAACCGATTGCGCAAAAAGCGAAACGCAACAAAACACAAAAGCGAAACGCAACAAAACGCAAAACAGATTGCAATACAAAATGCGAAACAAAAGAAGTATTGCGCAAATGCACAAAAGTCGGTAAAATGGTTCGGAAACGCAAAAATGCGGGAAGAAAAAGGGAGGAAATTTTCAATGAAGAAAAAAGTATTAAGCGTATTACTTGCAACAAGCATGGTTGTTTCCTTAGCAGCATGCGGAAGCAAAGAAGAGACAACAGACAATGCAGCAGGCGGCAGCACAGCAGCTGCTACAGAGACAGCAGATGCAGCTGATACAACATCAGCAGATGATGCGATCGCAAACCTGATCGCTGCAACAGAAGGAACTGTAGACATTCAGCTCTGGTGCTCAGAACTTGAGTCTTACCAGACAGTTATGAAAGAACTGACAGATAAATTCCAGGAGCAGTACTCAGATGTAGATTTCAATATTACGATCGGTGCAGTATCTGAGCAGGAGGCGAAGGATAAGGTCTTAGAAGATATCGATGCAGCAGCAGATGTATTCGTGTTCGCAGATGATCAGGTAAATGATCTTGTAAATGCAGGAGCACTTCAGGAAGTGGCAGCTACTTATACATATGATCCGGCAGAGACAAACTCTGAGGCAACTGTAGCAGCAGCTACAAAAGACGGAAAACTTTATGCTTATCCATTAACAGCTTCCAACGGATACTTCCTGTACTATGATTCAAACATTTTCTCAGAGGAAGATGTAGCTTCCTGGGAAGCTCTTGAAGCAAAAGCTGAAGAAGCCGGAACAAAAGTCGGTATGAACATCGCAGACGGCTGGTATGTATATGGATTCTTCGCAGGAGCAGGATGTACCCTTTCCATGAATGAAGACAACTCCAATGAGTGTGACTGGAACAATGAGACAGGTCTTGCAGTAGCAGAGAGCATTGAGAATATTGCTTCTTCCCCAGCATTTGTAAACGTAGCAGATCAGGATGCGATCACAATGCTGACAGATGGAACACTTGGAGCATACGTTTCCGGTACATGGAATGCAACTTCTTTCCAGGATCAGTATGGTGATGGATATGCTGCCTGCAAACTTCCTACCTTTGATGTAAATGGAACAGCTACACAGATGGGATCTTATGCAGGATACAAATTCGTAGGTGTTAACTCTCATGCAAAAAATGTTGGCTGGTCAATGCTTCTTGCTGAGTACTTAACAAACGAAGAGAGTCAGTTAGAGATCGGCCTTGCAACAGCTGAAGGTCCTGCTAACCTGGCAGCAGCTTCCCAGATTGATTCCCCGGCACTTGCAGCACAGTCAGCATACGCTGATCAGCAGCTTGTAGGAAGCAACTACTGGGATCCGGCAAAAGCACTTGGACAGAACCTTGTTGACGGAGCTGCTGATCTTCAGAAAGTACTTGACGATGCAGTAGCTGGTATTACACAGCCGGTAGCTGAATAATCCACATTCGGTCATACGTATAGCATAGAATGTCCGCTGGGCGTACTTTCTATCTATCATGAATCTGAATTCCACATGCTCTGCATTGGGCAGGGTATGTGGAATTTTTAAAAAGAGAAACATTTTTGTCCTGTGACAAAAGTACTCATTCACGCAAGGGAGTGAATCTATGAAAACATTTTTAAATGCAGTCAAAAAGTACTTTGCCGACTTTGGAAGAGCTGTGGCAAAGGGGGATATCTGGTGTAAACTCTCGCTGATCATTCTGGGAGCCGGATATTTTGGACGGAAACAGATTATAAAGGGTATTTTAATGACAGCTCTCGAAGTGATTTTTTTCCTGTTTACCGGTCTTTTTTCTATCAATTATATTAAGGATCTGAATACGCTTGGTACGGTACAGTATGAGGCAGTGTTTGATCCGCTGACTATGAAAAATACTGTTAATGATTACGACAACTCATTGCTCATCCTTCTTTACGGAATCGTGGGAATCCTCGTGATCTTAGCATTCATACTTTTATATATAAGCAACATGAAGGCTGTTTACCGCCTTCAGCTTATGAAGGAAGAGGGAGAGCACATCAATACATTTGGTGAGGATGTCAAATCTCTTTTCAACGGTAAGTTTTATATCACATTGCTTACCCTGCCAAGTATCGGCGTTATCATGATGAATATCATACCGATCATTTTCATGTCCTGTGTGGCATTTACCAATTATGATATGGATCATATGCCGCCAAACTATCTGTTTACATGGGTGGGACTCAGGAATTTTAAAAATATGTTTACAGGCGGAACGACCATCACATTCTCCTATGCATTCGTGAGGATTCTTGCATGGACGATGATCTGGGCAGTAACAGCAACTTTTACAACCTTTATCGGTGGTATTCTTCTTGCAAAACTGATCAATCATGAGAATACATATTTCAAAAAAATGTGGCGTTCACTTTTTGTAGTGACCATCGCGATCCCACAGTTCGTAACCTTGCTGTTAGTCAGCAAAATGTTTGCAGATCACGGTATTGTGAACACCTGGTGTTCCAACATTGGTCTGACCGGATTTTTGAAGGATATTGGTCTTGTTTCAGGAAATTTTATTCCGTTCCTCTCAAAACCGGGCTGGTCTCACGTGATGATCATCCTTATCAACATCTGGGTCGGTGTTCCATATCAGATGCTTTCTGCAACCGGTATCCTGATGAATATTCCGACGGATCAGCTGGAGAGTGCACGAATCGATGGAGCCAATAAATGGCAGATTTTCTGGAAGATCACCATGCCGTATGTATTGTTTATCTGCGGACCGTCTCTGATACAGAGTGTGATCGCCAACATCAACAACTTCAACGTTATTTATCTGCTGACAAGTTCTACAGCTACGGCAAATATGGCGTTTGCAAACTCCAATGCCAAGGAGACAGACCTTCTTATCACATGGCTGTTTACTTTGACAAATGATAACTCAAACTACAAGATGGCATCGGTGATCGGTATTATTTCGTTTGTAATCTGCGCACTTCTGACACTGCTTAGCTACACCAGAATGATCAGTGGTGACAAAGAGGAGGTGTACCAATAATGAAAAAGAAAACATGGAATATCATAATCAGACATGTGGTACTTGCACTGCTCGCATTCATCTGGCTCATCCCGATCGTCTGGCTGGTTGTGACATCGTTGTCCGCAACAAAGGGCGTAAGTTATCAGCATTTCTTTCCGACAAACTGGACGCTGGCAAATTTCCACCAGCTGTTCTTTGAGACGGATACTGCTGCAAACTTCCCGGCATGGTTTAAAAATACCTTTATCGTGGCACTGTTTACCTGCATTATCTCTTCCTGCTTTGTATTGATGGTTTCTTATGCATTCAGTTGTATGAGATTTAAAGGAAGAAAACAGTTGATGAGCTTTTCCATCATCCTTGGAATGTTCCCTGGTGTACTTTCCATGATCGCAGTTTACTTTGTGTTGAAAATGATCGGACTCACCGATTCCCTGGCTGGTTTGATCATCGTTTACTCCGCTGGTTCCGGACTCGGATTCCTTGTGTTAAAAGGATTCTTTGATACAATTCCGGTTTCCTTAAGGGAGGCAGCGCGTCTCGAGGGTGCATCCGAGGCAACTATTTTTACGAAAATTATTATTCCTTTGTCAAAACCAATGATCGTGTATACCATCATTAACGCTTTCTTAAGTCCATGGATGGATTTCGTAATGGCACGTATCATGATCAAGTCCAAGGAGTCTGCTGACTGGACGGTAGCGATCGGACTTTACAACCTCTTACAGAAGACATTGATCGGGGATTACTTCGCAATCTTCTGTGCAGGCGGTGTGATGATCGCAATTCCTATTTCGATTCTTTTCGTAGTAATGCAGAAGTTCTACGTTGAAGGTGTGACAGGTGGAGCAGTTAAGGGTTATATCATAAGACAATTGCGAAACTCGTAAAAACTAAATTGGATTGTGAACAATTGAAAGAAGATTATGAGGAGTTTCGTAATC
>UMCU01026343.1_pt1 | contig 11691 bp, 7 predicted proteins | sample 1964331 | NCBI WGS metagenome assembly UMCU01 (sample SAMEA4835978, study PRJEB28245) | human gut metagenome | biome: gut microbiome; material: fecal sample | place: Denmark | collected 2008
CCTTTAGAAATATTACCGCCACCAATAAAAGGTATATCAAAATTAAAATTATCAATATTATTAATAATTTCCATTTCTTCATCAAATATACCTTCAATATCAATCATACCATCTTTATCTGCAATAGGCTTCAAGAACTTATCAAAACTATTAATATTATTAGTAATTGTTCTTTTAGCTAAAGGAATTAAAAGTCTTATAGCTGGAGAACTTTCACCCATAGATACTAATTGTTTAATAATATAATCTTTAATAACCTCTTTAACATTACTAATTTCAACCATAATATTACTTCTTTAAAAATTCTTCATAAGTTAAATTAGGATTAGTTTTACTAGCTTCTTTAAAAGCTTTAAACAATTCCATTTCTTTGTTAGTAACTTCAACAATTTTACTTTTAAGTAACTTAACAAGTTTAAGTTGTTCTTCAAGTAAATGTTTACCATCTTCACTAGCTTCGATTTTTCCTTTAACTAAATTAAGAACTTCTGCTTGAACCATACTTTGTAAAGCATTATAGTTATTTACATAATCTTGATTACTAAGAAGCATATTTTGTTGTTCTTGTGTAAGTGGTGCAATTTCAGCATCAATAGCATCCCAAATTCCTTGAGTTGGAACTTGCTGATTTTGAGTTGTACCATTATTTGCATTAGGAATAGCATTACGACGATAAGCTTCATTAATTGCTTGTTTTTGACTTTGAAGAAAAGCAATTTGTTCATCAATGCTATTAGTCATTTTTTCACTAGGGTATAGTAAAGGGTCACTATTACCTAGTATGAATTGAGTAACAGGTATCATATCTCTTTCAATTTTATGTTCTTAATCAAACTTAGTAATATTACTGAGCAGGAGTTCCACTAGCAGGTTGAGTAAAACCACATGGTAAGCATCCACAAGCATTACGTCCAACTAGACCAGTAACAGTAGGTTCATTTGGAAGAGTAACTACACCATAGATAACATTACAAGTCTTTCTATCAGTATAGTTGATACCAGCCGTAAACATCTTTTCCATTTCGCATTGGATAAGTTTATCTTGATAAGGACGAATAGCTTTAGTAACAGCCAATTCAGCTTTCAAATCAGATAACTCTTTACGGATATCATCATCAGCATCACGAGTATATTTGTAAAGATTAAAATGGTCAGTGTTATTTTTCTCAATAAGAGCATCAGTACGATTACGTCCATCAATATAAACACCAAACAATTCACTATTCAATCGTTCTCTATCTTCAAAACGTTGATTCTGTTGAGTCAAAGCCCATTGATAAAGACCACCTTGAAGAGCTAAAGTATCTTCACAAGATTTTTCCCATGCTTGAAAAGCAGTAGGAGCACCGCTTCCACTACCAGCAGTAGCACCAAGTACGTTAATATTAGTAGAGCCATCACCTAACATTCCACCACCAGCGCCACCTAAAATACTAGCACCAGCAGAACGACGATTACCAAACAAAGCCCAAGCACCAAGTGCAGTACCGATAATACCAAGAGTTAAACCTGCATTAGCTTTACCGTTTACATCACGACGATTACCACCGTCATAATTCATCCCAGCACCATTATAGCCCTCTGGAACAACTTTCACTTTTTCAATTACTTGCATAATAAATTAAGGTTTAAGTTAAAAAAATAGATTAATACTTGTAGTTTGAACTACATAATCTATAGCACTTAAACCTTTATTTTTGTTTGGTAATTAACATTAATTTAACTTTCAATAGGACTATATATTGTCAATTCACCAATTTTATTAAGTTTAGTATATTTTATTTCACCTATTGAAGTCTTGCCATCATCAGCTTTGCCACCTTGTGTACCAACATAACATTGAATAGTTTGTTGTCCTCTAAATTCAGAATTACCTGCAACAAAACCAAATTTAAACTTATAGTTATCAGTATAATTATCGTTATAAACAGTGTTATCTTCATTTAACAAAACTGTATGATATTCATAACTATAATTATCATCACTAGTTATATTAAGAGTTGGCTTATCAAGAGTTAAAGGAGTACCAATTGTATTGACTTGATTATTCCAAACTTTATATTTATCATTAGGTTTATTTTCATACCAACAATAACCATTGCCATGAACAAGTCCACCACCATGACGAACTATTTTGATATTATCTAAACCAATAACTTTATCATCAACAGGATTAACTCTAAAGTACTTTACTTCATTATTAGATTTAGTAACTCTTTTAATAACTTCACCATACCAACATTCTTTATAGCCACCATATCCATCAGGCATATTAATAGTTCCATCAGCCAAAGGAAAAATAAACATTCCTCTATTATCAACATCAATTTCATTATTCTTTAATTGCCAAGCATGAACAATAACTCCATCTTTATAAGCAATACATTCAACAGTAACATGACCTTTACTTAAACTTCCAAACCAATTAGCACAAAGATTCATTTTCATTATATCAGGCATTTTATCTTCAAGGTCAATCATAGATTCAATATTAAACATAACACATTCAGCACCTGATTCAGTATTATCACCACCCCAATATAGATAAGGAATTTGACTTAAATTCCAAGACCAACCAACAGCTACATAATTTAAACTATTAATAGGAGAATTAACATAATATGATTTAGTATCCAAATCTCGACCATCATCACTACCCCAAATATATCTAAGTTGGACACTAGTAAAATCACTAAAATGAATAACAGAAGTAGGCCAAATATGATTAGCACCATCATAAACATGAGCAATATTACTTTGACCTACTGTTCGTTTCTTAAGAGGTTTAGCAATTCCTCCTTCACGTCCAAGAGTTAAACTCATTATTCATCAATAATATTATAAGTCATTCCAGCAACCGGGGTAATAGTTGCATATTGGGTAGCAGTTCCTGTCCAAATTGGAAGACTAAGTTTATTACTATTTACACTAGGCATAGTCATGTTAACTCCACATCCATCATTAATAGCTTTTTGAATCTTATCAAGATTAACACTATTAGTAATAGTTTGATTTATTTCTTTTTTAAAGTTATTAAATGTATCATTAGTAACATATCCATTAAGCAAATTATTAACTTCTTCTTTATTATAAGTTTCAGACTTAGTATAATAATTTTTAAGTAAGTTATTAATTTCTTGTTTAGTATAACTATCAAATGAAGAAGTATCACCCATTACTCTCCATTCAGTACCATTCCAATAACAAATCTTTCCATTACGATATTCAATCTGACCTTTAGCCCAATTACTACAAGTTACATTAGGAAGATATTCAGACTCTTCACCAACCATACCTGTAAGTTTACATTTATTTAAATTAATAGTACCATTCTCAATAATACCACCTTCAAATACAAGTTCACAACCAACAGGCATTGTAATAGTTTTACCACTTAAATCAAAAGCATAACGAATAATATAACGAGTATTTTCTTCGTTAACCATATCTTGAGTAAGAACAGCTTTATAATTAAGATAAATATTATTCTTAACTTGAACTAGATTTTCTTCATTAAAATAATATTTAATATTATCTACTGAATTAATATATATAATACCAAGTCTTGGACGTTCATCAGAAAGACAAGTATTATAAATATTATAATCTTCACTATTTCCATAAACAGGAGTGTTGACCCCCCGTAGAGGATGAACTCTATCAGTAGGTTCTACAATAGTCCATCTAGTATAATAATTATAAAAACCAACTCCATCATGAATAGTCTTAACTCTAAGAACAAATAATTTATGATATGTATCATAATAAATACCAGCAGTATTACCTAAATCTGTTTTAATAACTTCATACTTATCAGTATTAAGAATTATTTGACCATATTGTTCACAATAAGTATCATCAAGAAAACCATCAAATAAAAGCTGTTCTGCATTACTTACATCATCCTCCACGGGGAGTAAGACCTTGCGAACTATTTTATATCCTTTACCACTTTTATATTCAGGTTCATAAGGTCTATCTTTAAGACTAAGACGATTAACGTTACAACAACCCGGACTTAATCTTATAGTAATATCTTCTTCATCAGGATAATTAATAATATTAACTTTACCATTTCCTGCAATCATTTGTTTAAGAGCTTCATTAAGCATATCCCAATCAATAGTTCCATCAGCTATTGGAATTTTAGCTCCACTTTCTTCAAGATACTTCTCACTAAGAATTTTTGTCCAATTATCATCAGAAACCCAACTAGTTTCAACACCAGCTTGAAGATTATTACCTATATAACTTTCAGTTACAGAAAGATTATGTTCAGCATCATAATAACTAATAGTAAGACTATTACGTCTAAAAATAGCAGGAACAGCTTTACGAGTATTAACTCTAGTTCCTTGATATGGAATCCATAAATGATTAAACCTAGAAAGAACAACAGTTAAATCATTGTTTGTATCTTTGTCAAGAATATTTTGAAGATAAGTAATAGGAAATACTTTATCATAACTATTCTGACCTAGTTTTTCATATAGTTGTTTATTGTTCATAATTATGTGATTAATTTAAATAACTTTAATGAGTAAATAAACAATATAAGTATTAGTAATATTGTTATATTAAATAGTATTCTTATCATATTAATTACCAGTGCCTTTAGCTATAAATACTCTAAAATTTAGTTCAGCATATTTAACTGTAACTTCACATAGATTAATAGGCAATGTTTGAATGTAACTTGTTACAAATGTTCTTATAACAGTTTTATTTTCTTCAAGACCAACACTAGTTTTAGTATGTGTATTTATATCAGTAAAATCAGTTAATTTACAAGCATCATTAGGATTATTATTTCTTATTAACTTTACAGTTATACTTCTACTAACCATCATATTTGATGTACTAAATAGATATAAATATTGTTCACCATTACCAGCGCAACCTTCAGTTATAGTATTATTATTATATAATTTTGTTCTAGTAACACTATTAACATTAACAGTAAAAGGTTGGTCACTTTGTTCAAGAATTTCATCACACCATATTTGCCAATATAATCTAGGACGTCTAACATATAAAGTAATAATTATATTATTATTAGTTATATATTCTGCTGAATATTCTTCTTCATCAGCAGTATTTTTAGATACTATACTAAAACTACCATAATAAGAATTATCAGTATCTTTATGTAATAAAGTACTAGTATTGAATGAAATATCTTTATGACGGTCAATACTACCATAAGATTCAGAAGAAATAACATTACCTACATTATTCCATTTATAACTTTCAGTAATAATAACTTTAAATCGAATATTATACTCAACTGCTCCATTATAATTTCCATTATTATCTCTAGCATTATTAATATACACAGAATTATTAATTGCTTCAACATAATCACTTGCCCCGTCATACAAAAACAATACTTTTGTAGAAGAAGTTATATTTGTTTTAACACCAGCAGATTGTGTAATATTAATTGATTTACTAACTCCACTATAAGTTGCAGTAACAGTTGTACTTCTACTTGTTGTAGCAGTTCTATTACCATAAGTAAGTTTACTACCGCTAGTAGTACCACTTAATGTACCATCTCCAGATTTACTTAGTGTAGGACTACCATTTTCAGTTTCAGGAAAATTCTGTCCAACTCCATTCCAAGTATATTGTCTACTACGAACAGCACTACAAGTAATAGTAGAACTACCTCCAGCAGCAGCAATATTAGTAGGACTAGCAGAAATACTTACTGACCATGCTCCCCAACTATCATAAACTTTACTACCTGCTCTTTGTTCAATATCGCAAAAATTAATAGCACCATTATAATTTGCAGTAACTCTAGTTCTTCTAACACTTGTACTAGTATTATTACTATAACTTAAAGTACTACCACTTAAAGTTCCACCACCACTTCCTGCACTAAGACTTGGAGTAGCATTTTCTGTTTCAGTTCCACCTGAACCTGCAACGCCATTCCAAGTCCAAGTACGAGAACGAGAAGCACCATAATAAATAGTAACAGAACCGCCTGATGCCGCAACAGTATAACTACTAGCATTACAATATACAGACCAACTAGACCAACTACCATATGATTTACTACCAGCAGATTGACTAATAGTAATATCTTTAGTTGCACTATCAATAGTTGCTCTAAATACAGAACTACGAGAACTAGTAGAAGTGTTATTTCCATAACTAACAGTAGAACCACTTAAAGAAGCAACACCATTAACTTTACTTAATGTTGGAGAACCACTAGCATTTTCAGTATAAGTTGTTCCTGTACCATTCCATTGCCAAGTACGACTTCTAGTAGCAGAAGTAGATAATGTAGCATTTCCACCAGCAGCAGCGATAGTTGTTACATTAGCACTTAAACTAATAGACCATGCTCCCCAACTACTATAAGTTTTAGAACCAGCATTTTGAGTTACAGTAGTATCTTTAGTTACAGTATCCATTGTAGCTCTAATAACTGTACTTCTAGCACTTGTAGAAGTATTATTATCATAAGTTACTTTATTACTAGCAAAAGAACCAGCACCACTAACTTTACTAAGAGTAGGAGTTCCAGTTCCTGTTTCAGTTCCACCACTTCCATTAACTCCGTTCCATGTCCAAGTTCTTGTCCTACTTGCAGAAGTAGTTATATTTGAACTACCTCCACTAGCAGCAACATTTCCACTATTAGAAATATTAACTGTCCATGCAGACCAAGCACTATATTGTTTAGCTCCAGCAGATTGACTAATAGTTATATCTTTAGTAGTTGAATCAATAGTAGCACGAATAACAGTTGATTTACCACTTGTACTAGTATTATTTCCATAAGTAACTTTAGGACTAGTCCAATTACCTGTACCACTAACTTTACTTAATGTAGGACTTCCATTTCCAGTTTCTGTACCACCAGAACCGGCAACACCATTCCATGTATAACTTCTAGTTCTACTAGCACTAGTTGATATAGTAGCTGTTCCACCTGTTGCTCCAATACTAGTTTTATCAGCACTAATATTAACAGTCCAACTAGACCAATTACCATAAACTTTAGCTCCAGCTGATTGTGTTATAGTAATAGATTTAGAAACACTATTGCTAGTAGCAGTAATAGTTATACTACGACTATTTGTTGTAGTATTATTACTAGCAGTAACCGTTTTACCGCTTAAAGTAAATCCGCCAGCACTACCACTAAGTGTGGGTGTAGCAGTTTCTGTATCAGTATGTGTAGTACCAACTCCATTCCAAGTCCAAGTACGAGAACGACTAGCATTAGTAGTTATCGTAGCAGACCCACCGCTTGCAGCTATTGTTTGCGTGCTTGCCGAAATAGAAACAGCCCAAGCAGACCACGCTGAATACACTTTTGCGCCTGCCTGTTGCGTTATCGTAACCGTTTTGGACAATCCTACATAACTAGCTGTAAGTGTCGCTGAACGGGCTGAAACGCTCTCGTTTGATGTAAATTTTATTTGATTTCCACTAAGACTAGCACTACCACTAATACTAAGAGTAGGAGTAGCAGTTTCACTATAAACAGTACCAGTGTTATTCCATTTATAAGTTCTACGGGCAACATTAGCAGTAATAGTTCTAGTGCCGCCTTTAGCTTCAACACTAATTCCATCAGTTTGTAAATCTAATACCCAATTAGTATAAACTTTATCTCCAGCAGCTTGATTTAAAGCAGCACTAACTTCTTTAGTTTGTTTATTTTCTAAAGTAAATATAACAGTTAAAGTTCCACTTTTAGTATTAGTAAATTCATTATTAGGTATAGTTAATACATTATTACTTATACTACCTAAAGTAGTAGAACTAGTAAAACTAGCAGTAAGATTAACAACAGTTTCAATCCAAGTTCCAGCATAAGTAGAACCCTTGGTTATACTCCCCGTGGAGGATGCATAATCAGTTCTCTTATATCCACTTTTAACAGAACTAGTAGGAAGTTTTAAATCATAAACACCACCAGTATTAGCTATACTACTATCAACTACTGTTAATGTACTAGTATCATATATACTAGCTTTACTACCTTTAAACGTAACAGTATAACTATCTTTAGCTTCTGTATCATCAATTAATACAACTAACTTACCATTAGTTATAACTCCTTTTTCTATTCCATCAAATAAAACTTTAACTCCATCAGTAGGAAAAGTAACAGTATAAGAAATAAATCCTTGTTCCCATTCTAATTCTACATTATGAGTTATAGGTAAATAACCACTGTTACCACTAATAGTTTGAGATTTATAATGTTCAGCAGTAATATTAGCAGTATAATCAGTCTTAACAGGAATAGTAAATACAAATTTAGTATTGTTTTCACTTATAACAGGAGTATAACCATTAATAGTAACAGTTCCGGAAACATTCAATTTAAAAGTAATAGTAACTTCAGTATTTTCAGGATAAACAAGTTTATTACCTTGATATATTTCAAATACATCTATACTACCAAGTTTAATATCATGTATTCCAATATCTCCTTGATATATAGCCATAGCTTAAGCATCTGATTTAACTATATAAGTAGTATTGTTATCTTTTTGTGCAATAGCTGCATATTGAGTAGCAGTACCAACCCATATTTTAGGATTAACTATTGGTTCAATAGTAAGATTAGACAATCCATATAAAGCTTGGTCAACTATTTGAATAGTATTATAAGTATAATTACCATCATTATGTAAAGCTACATGATTTATTGTATTGCTATTACTCCATTGTATAGTTATAACATCACCAGTATATCTAATATAAAATTTACCATAGTTATTATTATAAAATACAGAATTAGGTTTACCAATAGCAGCAATAAATCCGTCAAAATTAGTAAATGTAGCATTTATAGCATTTAATACTTCAGTAGGAGTACCATTATTAGTTAATAACATAATAATAGTATTAATATCATAAGATTGAACAATTTGATTACTAATATTAAATAATTCTATAATAGTAATAGTTTTATTATTATCTTTCCATTCAAGTATTAATCGTTTAATAATATTGTTTTCATATATTATTGATTCACAATGAATAGTATTAGTTTCATTAGATACGCTAACAGCTTGACAAACATAAACTACATCTTTATATTTAATTTTATTAACAGCTCCAGCATGAACTAAAATTTTAGCTTCTTCAAAATCTCTATTACTTATAAAGGTATTATCAGTAACTTCATATAATATAGCATCTATTGGAATAAAAGCACTAGGATTAGTACTTTTTTCATATAATTGTTGTTTTTCAGTTTGCATAACTTTATAAACTTTAAATGGTGGCACTTATTCAGTACCACCATGATTAATATTAAGTTGTTTTCTTTTTAATAACAAGTTCATAACCAGCAGGAATTAAAGCTTTAATAGCATCAGCAATAGCTTTATCAACTTCTGCTTTAGTATAAGTATTTTCTACTGTTGGTACATTATCAAACTTATTATTAATTTCTTCTTTAGTATAAACATTATTACTAAGTTCAGTAATTCGATTAGGTAAAGTTTCATCAAGTTTAACTTTATCAGCAGCAGACATACTACCATTAGCAGTTTTACTAGCATTATTTAAAACAAGACCAAAAGGAGTTTTATCAATATATAAATTTGTATTATTACTTTTAACAGATTTACTATATATAATTTTAAGTCCTTCTGTTGTTTGGTCAACTCTATCTAGTCTAATAATAAATTCACTAGATAAACTATTAACGATATCAGTAGTTTTCTTACCTTTACCACCATCATAAGCAGTACCTGTAACTTCACCTAAAGCTAAAGTTTCAGATATAACTGAATATTTAGTTCCAGACCAACGATAAGTCTTACCGCTATAATCAGTACTTTCACTTATATCAACATAAATCTTACCTTTTTCAGGAGTATAATATACAGGAGCATCTTCTATATATTTTTCAGCAAAATGAGTTTCATCAACGTAATATCCTTCAAGAACATCGTCAACATAACTTGGTAATTGACTTGCTGGAACTTTACCATCTCCATCAAGACTAGCGATGCCATTTGCTACACCACGTTTAGCTTCAATAGCTTCATTACAGAATTGAATAATCTTCTCTTTAATAATAGGATAATTATCTATATTACTAAGGATATGTTCAACTGTAGATTCAACTTTATTCTCAATAACAACTTTAAGGTTAGGATGATTATCAATATTATCAAAGATATTTTCTATATTACCTTTAATAACATTAAGTAGTTCAGTAAAATTATTAATATGTTCAAATATATAAGTAACTCTAGCTTCTACTTTAGTTTCAATAAGATTCTTAAGAATAGGAAATCTATCAATATTATTGAAAATATAATCAACTCTACTATTTACAGCATTATTAATACAAGTAACAAGAGCAGGATAATTATTAATATTAGCAAATATATTCTTAACACAATTACAAACTAAATCAGAAAGAATACCAATGAGTTCAGGATAATTATTAATATTATTAAATATATAATCAACTCGTTCATTAATATTATTCTGAATAGCTTCCTGTAATTCCGGATATTGACCAATATTCTTAAATATATCAACTACTTTATTAACAGTATTAGTAATAATAAGATTCTTAATTGCAGGATAATTATCAATATTATTAAATATATTACCAATAGTAGTTTCTACATGAGAATTAATAGCATTAGTTATGAATTGATTAAGAGCAGGATAAGAATAAATATTATTAAAGATAGATTCAGTCCATTGTTTAATATATTGATTAAATATCTCTTTAAGCTCAGGATATTCATTAATATTATTAAATATATCTTTAATAATAATAGGCAAACTTTCAACTGTACTATTCTTAATAATTTCAACTAGTTTAGGATAATTATTAATATTATTAAACACATTAATAACAAAATCATTAATAAAACTAGTAATAATATCAAGAAAGTCTTTATAATCACCTATATTAGTAAATATCTCTTCAAGTGCTTCTGCTAAATCTTTAATAACAGTATCAAAAGACCATCCTTCCCAATTAGCAGGATTAGTCCAAGCGACATCACTAATATCATCACTATTATATCGTTGTGTCCAATTAATATTAGTTACATCACGATAAGTAATAATATATCCTTTACGACGATAAATTTTATCAAGTTTATTAACAGTATTAGCAAAAGTACCTTCCCAAGTTAAATAAACACTATTACAAGCAGCAAGTATTCTATCAAGTCTAGTACCAGTTAAACCATCAAATACAGCTTGTATAACAGTTAAAGGATATATATTATATCTAGTATCATTTTCTTCACAATACTTATCTAGTATATGAATTGGCATATTGCCCTCTTTATCACATTGAACTTTACTAGGATCAAAAGATTGACAATTAGTACCAACAAAAACATTTTCTTCTTCAGCCATAATTACCACGGATTAGAAACACGTTTAATATAATGTAAAGCAATAGTAGGCATAAGTTTATTAATAGCAAGATAATCACCTGTCCATCTATTACCATTTATTTGACTCCAAGTCATTTCACCATTATTACTAATATTAGGTCCAGTCATATACCAATTAGTAGAACGATTAATGCCAAGATTATCAAGTCTATTTCGGTCAGTACCATAAGGCCGACAATTTTCAACATCACTATCTAAATCACCTGATATACGTCTCCAGTTACTTGGCGCTATAACTCGATGATTATTATCACCGGATTTAGTTTTA
>UMCU01013165.1_pt1 | contig 11169 bp, 10 predicted proteins | sample 1964331 | NCBI WGS metagenome assembly UMCU01 (sample SAMEA4835978, study PRJEB28245) | human gut metagenome | biome: gut microbiome; material: fecal sample | place: Denmark | collected 2008
AAATCGTTCGCATTTGCGCAGGAAGACATTTGGATCCGATACCTACGGTCCACAGATACCAAACCTTTTTAATAGAAGATACTCATAAATATCCTGATCAGGATATCTCTGTCATATATGAAACTCAGGATGCAATCTTTCTTAATGATCTGAAGGGCCGCCTCACCAACCTTTGTATTGCACACAATGGTGAGAGCCAGAAAGATAATCCATATTACTATAAGGAATTTAACTGCCCCCAGCAACGCTCCTGCTACCTTGTTCATGCCATGCAACACAGGTAATCTCGTCACAAGATTCAGCATCCATGTGATACTCCTCACCATAATCGTCGACATCAGCAGAGAAATCAGGAAAGAAATTCCATTCACTGCCATTCTCGCCAGATATTGAGCAATATAATCCGAAAATGTAGTTACAGCCAAATACTGGTAACTGTCAGAATTATTATTCTGAACCAGTCCATTCCTCAGCAGTTCCGGGAGATTCATTTCATTTATAAATTCAGTCTGGCTTTCTCCACTGCCTGTCCATGTGCTGTATTCCTCTCCTACAAACTCCCGGCAGCTTTCCTGTACTTTTTCATAAATTGATGTATTTTCCCGAATAAACTCATTTACATAAGGATTTATAAACCACACGATCGCCATCGACAGAAAAACACATACAAGCGAAACCAGTTCTTTTATCAGTCCCCGCCTATAACCTCTGACACATGCAGCCGCCAGAAAAAGTATCGTAATGACTCCGGCCCACGTTAAAGCCATTTTCATCCTCCTAACTAAGTTTTATTATCTCTACACCGCTGTCCAATACCAGAAGATATCTGTTCATTCCGATTTTGAAGAAATCTTTGATCGTTCCATCCACACTGCCAAGATATTTCTGTACTCCCCTGCTGTTCATTACACACATCTGGGAACTGTTGTACATCAGAATATTTCCACCGCTTAATTTAATCGTCGTATATGGAATATTGAAGTTTTCTTTGAATTTCAATTTGCCATCTGTAGTATAAACTTCCATTGTATACTGTTTGTCTTTACTGTCATTCTTAAACACAAGACCAATCATATCATTATCATAAAAAGTACTGACAATTTCTTTATCTACTTTTACTGTTTTTACTTCCTTCGGAATCTGGCTTCCATGATAAATTGTAAATCCATTATCTTTAAGTGCTACAGACCGGTTATTATCAAGATACTGGATCTGCGGAACTACCACGCCTTCATACTTATATCCACTGACAATTCTGTCATCCTCGTTCTGTCCTACATCTCCAAAATTGTAAAATGCCACATAACTGGTCGTATCACTTCCATCTACGAACTGATAGGTTACCATCATGATCACTCCGTCTTCAGATACAGCAATATCAAGGGGATATCCCGGATCATCTATCTTCGTCTGATTTTCAGCAATCAGACTTCCATCTGTACCATAAAAATCAATCCATGTATCATCTCCGCCATCCAGGATTGCCGCAACAAGACCGCTTTTGGATACTTTTGCTTTGACAATACTGTAAGAAGTAGTTACACTGCCTGTTTTTCCGGATTTATCATAAATCTCCAAAGTTGTTCCATCTTTATCCGCAATCACCGCACGAGTTCCATTGACATCTGCCACAGGATTCTGCATCTGATAGGTTTCACTCCATAATGTACTCATCTTATCAGAAACAAGCGAAACTCCATCCGGACTGTATCGAAGGATATTTCCGTCCATTTCAACATAATTTGTAGAAACAATATCCTCCTGCTCACTTGTCTGGACTACTTTATAAGTATGATAGCTTCTCTTCTCTATGTAAAATCCCACAGCCGTTACAGCAGCAGCTATCGCCACCACTGTAATAACTGTCTTTTTCACTACACTTCTTTTGTGGCGGGACAATCTGCGCTCATAATCATCTGCATATTCCTCTTCAGCTCTCTCCCGGGCTTTCGCTTTTCTGTTTCTCTCTGCCTGAAGCTTTTTCTTTTTATGTTTTTTTATTATTTTCTTAAATGTATTTGCCATTTTAGCCTTTACCTTATTTCTCACTTTCATTTTGTTGATTATCAGGTTTCAGTTTTTGCCATTTATTATAGCACAGTTTTCTAAGGTAATACAATTACTTGTCCCGGATAAATGATTTCGTCCGCTGACATCCCATTCAATTTGCAGATCTGACTTATGGCTTCGATACTTCCGTATCTGTCCATACTTATCTGAAAAAGAGTATCGCCGGGCTGAATCACATATGATTCATGGGCTTTTCCCGCTGCTTCGCTGTTTTCCTTCTGCACAGCTTCCCTGACACGTTTCTGTGCTTTACGTTCATCTGCTTCCTGCTGGTAGATTTGTTCGGTTTTATCTGCTTTTTCTGTCTTTACATCCGGAAGCTGTTCTGTTTTGTCCGATTTTTGTTCTGTATCTGTCTGCTCTGCTGATATTTTTTTCTCTGAAGTATTGTTTTTCTTTTCAGAATTTTCTTTTTCACTGGTGCTTTGATTATTCTCTTCATCATTCTCTTCATTATTCTTTTTATTCTTCCCTGCATCATTTTGTATAGTATCTGTCCGGTATTGTTTATGCTGCCTGACAGCTTCATTGTTCGAAGTCCCGACAACAGGAGACGGCGTTATCTCCTCAACGATCACTGAAGAAACCGTCGCGCTCTCCTTTTCGTTCTGTTTTACATTCTGGTAACTTCTGTAAAAATTAACACCCACTGTCAGTACTGCAATTGCCAGACATGCAGTTAATCCATATGAAAAAACAGAAGGAGCTGCCGGCTCCTTCCTGGTTTCCTTTTTATCTGCAATTATTTTGCGAAAATCTTTCACAGCCTGATCTTCATATTTTTCCTGAGGTTCCGGCTGAAGTTCTTCATTTTTGTCGATCATATACGTCTGCATACCGGGATTTTTTTCATAATAAAGATAATACCCTCCCAGACGCACCATTTCATTGTTTTCATAACGGAAGAAAGCATCTTCCCTTTCCTGAGGTTCCATAAGCATCAGGACTTTTTCTCCTCCAAAATGTTTCATGTGTACTTTTAACATCACTTCCGATACCTTCAGGAGAAGCTGAGGCTGTGAAAAGAACCATCCCACAATCTCCTGATCTTCGAAGTACTCCTTCTGGGCTTCCTGTATCTGCTTCCATTGATTTTCCGAAAAATCGATATGATCAGGTGCTGCCTCCATCTCCTCCGCTATAATAGCACCTTTGATAAACAGATAAGCTGTCTGAGAACGCCATTTAAGATTTCCTGTAAGAACTGCCACTCTGGTTTTTGCTTCTCCCAGAGAGTCTTCCGTTCTGGCAAGTCTTACCAGAAATGTGTACACATAGTCCTCCATATAAATCCTGTAATCTTCGGCTGCCAGGCCGATCTGGCGTATATTTCTGGGTAATCCAAACGGTTCCTCACCATTTTGTCCTTCCTGAGATTCGTCCTTATAGATTACTTCTATCATCTCTCATCACCCCTTCGGGTATCAGGATAACACAGATAAATTGCAGATTTTATCACATTGTAAGAGGAATTTACCAGAATTTGGCGACAGATTTTGCACAGTGCATATTTTTATCCCGGTAAGGATATGATGTTATCAGAAGCCTCTTCGCAGCTTGTTGTTATGAAGCAAAGGGACTATAGCAATTAAAAGATATAATCAATAATGTGCTCTCGAAATCTTTTTGTGCAGGTACAATAGAGACTCTGCGAGTACATAAATACGATCAGGGAGGTTTTATGGTATTTTATGTGGACTCACAGAAAAGCAGTTCTGCTGAGGAAATCGCTTTTCTTTTAAATAAATGTATTCTTCAATATCCCGGCAGATGGTCGGAACTGGTTTTTCTGTGTATCGGAAGTGACCGCGTGACAGGAGACTGTCTCGGTCCCTATATCGGACACCAGTTACTTGAACATCTGAATACGGACACTCATGGCGTTTATGTTTACGGTACCCTGAAAAGCCCCGTACATGCTTTAAATCTTTCCAGAATTTCCCGCCAGATCAAAATTCTGCATCCCGAAGGTCTGGTTATTGCAGTGGATGCCTCTCTTGGACAAAAAAAGCACCTGGGGTATGTGACCATCGCAGATGGTGCACTTTACCCAGGTGCTGCAGTTCAGAAAGAACTTCCTCCTGTTGGTGATATCCATATCACAGGGATTGTAAACATTGCAGGTGTACTGGAACAGCTAACCCTTCAGACTACCCGCCTGTCTACGGTAATCTCTCTGGCAGATACCATCACACAGGGAATCGTAAATTATACAAATTCTTTGATCTGTTTGTAGATGCCTTCTGCATCAAGACCATATTTCTCAAGAAGAGCTGTGGCAGGACCGGATTCTCCGAATACATCATTTACACCGATACGTTTTACAGGTACAGGTGCTTTCTCAGACAGGCATTCGCATACTGCTCCGCCAAGTCCGCCGATTACTGAATGCTCTTCTACAGTTACAACCTTGCCTGTTTCTTTGGCTGCTGCAACTACAAGTTCTTCATCCAGAGGCTTAATCGTATGGATATTGATTACTTTTGCATCTACGCCGTCTGCCGCAAGCTTCTCTGCAGCTTCAAGAGCAGGAGCTACACAGAGACCGTTTGCAATAATCGTAAGGTCTTTTCCTTCACGAAGGACAATACCTTTGCCTAATTCAAATTTATAGTCCGGTCTGTCATTGATAACCGGAACTGCCAGACGTCCAAATCTCATATATACAGGACCAACATGCTCATAAGCTGCTTCTACCATAGCTTTTGCTTCAATATCATCAGAAGGGCAGGCAACAACCATTCCCGGAATTACTCTCATAAGAGCAAAATCCTCACAACACTGATGGGTAGCACCATCTTCACCTACAGAAATTCCGCCATGAGTAGCGCCAATTTTTACATTGATCTTCGGATATGCAATAGAGTTACGAACCTGCTCAAAAGCACGTCCTGCTGCAAACATTGCAAATGTGCTGGCAAATGGAACTTTTCCTGTAGTAGCCAGACCTGCGGCAATGCCCATCATATTACACTCGGCAATACCACAGTCAATATGACGCTCCGGAAATTCTTTTTTGAATACGCCAGTCTGAGTAGCTGCAGCAAGGTCAGCGTCCAGAACGACCAGGTTCTCATGTTTCTTACCTAATTCAACCAGCGCAGCACCGTAGCTTGCTCTTGTTGCGATCTTCTTTACTTCTGACATAATGCTTCACCTGCCTTTTCTAGATCTTCCATTGCCTGTGCATACTGCTCGTCATTCGGAGCTTTTCCATGCCATCCAACCTGATTTTCCATAAAGGAAACACCTTTTCCTTTTACAGTTTTCATAATGATAGCTGTAGGCATTCCCTTAGTAGCTTTTGCTTCATCAAAAGCAGCTCTTAACTGATCCATATCATTTCCGTCTGCAACGTTAATCACATGGAAGTTAAATGCCTCAAATTTCTTATCAATCGGGTATGGAGAACATACTTCATCAACCTTACCGTCGATCTGAAGTCCATTATTATCCACGATCACTACAAGATTGTCCAGTTTTCTGAAGCCTGCAAACATAGCAGCTTCCCAAACCTGGCCTTCCTGAATTTCGCCGTCACCTAATAAGGTGTATACACGATAGCTTTCATTGCTTAATTTGGCAGAAAGCGCCATACCAACTGCTGCAGAGATTCCCTGTCCCAGAGAACCGCTGGACATATCAACACCCGGGATATGTTTCATATCCGGATGTCCCTGTAAATAGGAACCCAGATGACGAAGAGTCTTCAGATCTTCTTTTGGGAAAAAGCCTCTTTCTGCAAGTGCAGAGTAGTATCCCGGTGCTGTGTGGCCTTTGGAAAGTACAAAACGGTCACGATCAGCCTTCTTAGGATCCTTTGGATCAATATTCATTTCTTCAAAATATAAATAAGTGAATACATCTGCTGCAGACAGAGATCCGCCCGGATGTCCTGCTTTTGCAGAATGTAATGCAGTAACGATGTCTTTACGGACTTCGTTTGCAATTTTCTGAAGTTCTAATTTTTCCATTGTGGTAAATTCTCCTTATTCGCCGAATACTGCTTTATAATCTTTCTGGAATTTCTCAATACCTGCATCTGTCAGAGGATGTTTTGTCATCTGTACGATTACATTGTACGGAACAGTTGCAATGTCAGCACCTGCAAGTGCACAGTCTGTTACATGGATCGGATTTCTTACGCTTGCTGCGATGATTTCTGTCTCGATTCCTGCCACTTCAAAAATCTCAGCGATCTCGCGGATCAGATCAACACCTCTTGTAGAAATGTCATCCAGTCTTCCAAGAAACGGAGATACATAAGTAGCACCTGCTCTTGCAGCCAGAAGTGCCTGGTTAGCAGTGAAGATCAGAGTAACGTTTGTCTTGATTCCTTCTGCATGAAGAACCTTAACTGCTTTCAGACCTTCTACTGTCATAGGAATTTTAACAATCATATTCGGATGAATGGCTGCAATCTCACGTCCCTCTTTGATCATTCCTTCTGCATCTGTTGTAGTAGCTTTTACTTCACCGCTGATCGGTCCGTCTACGATAGATGTGATCTCTTTGATTACTTCCTTGAAATCTCTTCCTTCTTTTGCGATAAGAGACGGATTTGTGGTAACACCACAGATTACACCCATATCATTAGCTGCCTTAATATCTTCTACTTTTGCTGTGTCAATAAAAAATTTCATGTTCTTAACCCTCCTGATTTTTGCTTGTCATAATCGTTCATTGATCTGATGGTTTCATTATAACAGACTTTACATTCAGGTCAAGCGTGGCAAAAGATTATTAATAATTTCTTTATTAATAATTGCATGTCTTATTAATTCTTTATTTTTCAGTCAAAGCATATATTCGTTGTTATCAACATGCAATATACAATATGTTTTATAACCATTTCTTTTCGTAACTGTTCGCTGTCTTTGCTGTTGCAGGAAACCTCCGTCAGAAATCATTTCTGATATCGGATTTCAGCCGCACATCCTGAAATTTTGGTACGTTTCCAGAAAATGCCTGCCGGGTAGATATTCGCAATCTACCTCGCCACACAGCTCTATACCAAATAACTGTTCTGCAGTTTCGATAAATTATTATTAATAATTTTCATTCGACGTATTTAATTATTTTTTTTGGTTCTGACATACCCCGTAGTGCGTCTCGCTATCAGCTTGGGGGTATATTCAATATTATAGAGACTGACAGGAGCAGAATCTGTGAGAAAACGGTCCTGCTCATCGATTTTGCGCAGTATAATATCACAGGCATCTCTGCCTTTAAGGGCTACGAAATGATCGATCGTAGTAAGAGAGATCTTCCGTATTCCCGAATAAAAGATATTATCGCACCCAATCACCGATACATCCTTGGGTACATGAATCCTTGCTTCATGGAGAGCATCCAGCGCACCAATAGCCATCATATCATTCTGGCCTGCAATAGCTGTAAATTCCCTGCCTTCATCCAGAAGCTCCATAGTAAGCTCATAACCCATCGAATATTCCGAATCCATCCGTGGGATCTGCATATCGATAGCTTCATCCGCAGCCTTAATGATCACATGATCCTTCAGGCCTTCTTTCTCAAACTCTTTCACAAAACCATTTACACGTTTCGTTCTCTGCCATTGTCTCCTTGTCAGGGGCGGAGTGATAAACGCTACATCTCTGTGCCCCAGATCAAGCAGATGTCTTGCCATCATCCTTCCCACAACTGTATTATCCTGATTAATGGCATCTATAGTTGTAGTTTTCTCTTTATTACTGATGATAACCAGTGGGATTGTCTGCGCCAGTTCCTCTACCTGCTGCTGAAAATCCGGATTTGGATTACAGCAGTAGATAATGCCAAGCGGCTCTATTGTACCCATCATGCGCAGATACTTCTCCTCCAGACGGGGATCTCTCTGTGTATTACAGATAAAGACACCATATCCCTGCTTGTTCGCCACTGCTTCAATCCCTTGCAGAAGCAATACATAATACGGGCTTGTAAGCGTAGGGCAAAAAACAACGATCAGCTTCTCTTTCCGGCTTTCTTTTCTGTTCTTTCGTCCGGGAAGATGATAGCCTAATTCTCTGGCTGCCTGCTCTACCTTCTCCACTGTTTCTCTGGAAAAAGAAACATTATATTTCTTATTCAGGACCATGGAAACAGTTGCCTGGGAGACTCCTGCCCTCTTTGCCACGTCAGAAGAAGTTGCTTTCTTTTTAGACAAAGTGATGCCTCCTTTTCCGAAATCTTTTATCAGAACAGTAACCTTAAAGCTCCACACGCCCCTCAAGAGCACGTAAAAGAGTCACTTCGTCAATATATTCCAGATCTCCTCCTACCGGAACTCCGCTTGCGATCCTGCTGACTTTGATCCCGGTAGGTTTGATCAGCTTACTGATATACATTGCCGTTGTTTCCCCCTCCAGACTGGAGTTGGTAGCAATGATCACTTCCTTTACCTCATCCTTTGCCAGACGCTGCATGAGTTCTTTCAGTTTAATATCATCCGGCCCGATTCCAAGCATTGGAGAGATTGCACCATGAAGAACATGATAAACGCCATCAAACTTGCCTGTTTTTTCATAAGCTGCAAGATCTCTTGTATTCTCTACCACCATGATCACTGAATGATCTCGCTTATCATTGCTACAGATGGGACAGATCTCTCTGTCTGTCAGAGTACAGCAGCACTTGCAATACTGTACATTCTCTCTGGCACCGGTAATGGAAGAGGTAAGCTGCTCTACCTGATCCTTTGGCATATTCATGATGTGAAATGCCAGTCTCTGTGCTGATTTCGCACCGATTCCCGGAAGATGGGAAAGTTGCTCGATCAGCTTATTGATATGACTGCTGTAGTATTCCATCAGAATGGAAGACCTCCGCCAAGTCCGCCCAGACCACCTGTCAGTTTAGACATAACAGCTGTAGATTCTTCTTCCACTTTGCGAAGTGCTTCGTTTGTAGCTGCAACGATGAGATCTTCCAGCATTTCGATGTCATCCGGATCTACAACTTCCTCCTGAAGCTTTACTTTTGTCACCTCTCTCTTACCGGAGATAGTTACCTCTACAGCTCCACCTCCTGCAGTAGCCGTAAATTCTTTCTCTTCCAGAGCTTTCTGGTTCTCTTCCATCTGGCGCTGCATTTTCTGCGCCTGTTTCATAAGATTATTCATATTTCCCGGCATACCCATTCCCGGGAATCCTCCACGTTTTGCCATTTGTGATGTCCTCCTTGCTATTTATTGCCTTATTATTTACTGCCTTTTCCTGTCCGGAGAATATTTAGTTACTGTTCACTCCGTTCACAGTAACGTAACCAAAATTCATTCCAGATTGCCTGCGGCAATGGAATTTTGGCTTGTATGTCTCGGGATTTTGGCATATTCATGCCAAAACACCTCGCGGGATAGTGGTGTGTGAACAGTAACAATATTTATTCTCCTTTTTCCTCATCAGGATCTTCCTCTATCACAACATCCATGTGGATATTATTCTTTATCGCCTGGTCCACTGTGATATTTGCCAGATTTGTATGCTGATGCTTATCTGCCACCAGCATCTGGATCTCTACTGTTTTTCCTGTCTGGGCAGTGATGATGTCCTGAAGCTCTTTCTTCGCTTCCGGATTGTCCACATAGGACTGCCCCAGAAAATCCTGAAATTCCACATAAAGAACAGGTTCTCCTGTCTCACTGTTATACTTCGGAACAGATTTCTGAAGCATCTGTTTAAACATCCCTGTTGTCTGTCCTGTGATCACTCTCCAGCCTGCCACGATCTTCTGCAAATCTTCCGGTGCAGCTTTCGCCGGTGCTTTGTTTCCCGCCGGTTCCTGAACTGCTCCGGTTTCTGCCGGCATTTTCCCTGAACCCTGCTGCACGATCACCTGCTGTACCGGACGTTCATCCATCCGCTGTTCCAGCACACGCAGTCTGTCCAGAACAGAATCCAGATTAGTCTCCATTGCAGGACGGCACAACTTGATCAGTGCAATCTCCACGAGAACCCTTTTCTGGGTTGCATATCGGATCTGGTTGGACAAATCCGAAAAAATACGGATATACCGCATCAGCGTCTCCACATCCAGCATGGTGCTCTCTTCTTTCAGAAGCTTCATGTTGTCGGATGAGACATCGATTGCTTCCTCCGGATTCTCAGAAGTCTTAACGAGAAGAAGATTTCTCATATACCAGGTAAAATCTCCCACAAACTGGCTCAGTTCCCTGCCTCCTACGATCAGTTCCTCCAGGATATGAATGGAACCTGTCACATCTCCCCGGATCACTTTTCGCAAAAGCTTGCTAAACACTTCGGTGTCAACGGCTCCCAGAACCTCCAGAACTTTATCATAGGTAAGTTCCTGTCCAAGATAAAAAGCAATACACTGGTCGAGAAGGCTGAGCGCATCTCGCATGGAACCATCTCCCGCTTTCGCTACATATCGGACTGCTTTTTCCTCAGCTTCTACACCTTCAACTTTGAGCAGTTCATCCAGTCTGGCCGCGATAGTGTCTATGGTGATTCTGTGGAAATCATATCTCTGGCATCTGGATAAAATCGTAATCGGAATCTTGTGCGCCTCTGTAGTTGCCAGGATAAACATAACATAAGACGGTGGTTCCTCCAGTGTTTTCAGCAGGGCATTGAAGGCACCTGTGGAAAGCATATGAACCTCATCAATAATATATACTTTATATTTACCTTCTGTAGGGCGGTAAGAAACCTCTTCTCTGATCTCACGTATATTATCCACACCATTGTTGGATGCAGCATCGATCTCGATCACATTCATTGCAGTTCCTGCCTGGATTGCCTTGCACATGGCACATTCATTACAGGGGCTGCCATTTACGGGATGCTCACAGTTGACTGCCTTCGCCAGAATTTTGGCTACTGTTGTTTTACCGGTTCCTCTGGTGCCGCAGAACAGATACGCATGGCCGATACGGTTATGCTTAATCTGATTTGTCAGAGTAGTCACTATGTGATCCTGACCTTTGACATCCGCGAAATTATCCGGTCTGAACTTTCTGTAAAGAGCAGTGTAACTCATGAGTAAACTCCTATCGTAACTATTCAGCACCCCCACTGTCAGCAGCGCGCCAAATAGTTATCTCTATCTTATTATCACAGCCGCCGCGGAAAAAAT
>UMCU01021228.1_pt1 | contig 11142 bp, 8 predicted proteins | sample 1964331 | NCBI WGS metagenome assembly UMCU01 (sample SAMEA4835978, study PRJEB28245) | human gut metagenome | biome: gut microbiome; material: fecal sample | place: Denmark | collected 2008
TAGATTTGTTGATATATAATTTATTCGTTTCGCGGGTGCAAAGATAGACATTATCTTTTATACCACAATGAATTAAAGCAATTTATTTTTTATTTTAATGTATAGACATAAGAGTTCAATGTCGTTTTGTCTCTGCCTGTTTTTTGTTGTTTTAGCATGATTACAGTGGTATTTTCATCAATAATATTGGCATTTCAATCAAAAATATCGGTATATCGTTCATTTTTTCTCTAAAAAATTTGTTTTTCTATTTTTTATTCCTACCTTTGCAACGAAGAAATAAACGAAGTATTTCTTTTAGATAAACAAAGCCCCTTCATATCATTTTTTATTATAGAACCATCTGGAAGAATAAGCGATTCTCCGGATGGTTCACTTTTTTCCAAAACTATTCCTTTCTCTATAAGAAAAACCGTATCTTTGCTCCGGTCAAAACAAAATTCGACTTATAGGGGCATGACTTTCATCTATTTTGTAACAAACAGTGCATGGAATCCCAACACTTGGGCTATTCTGTGCGGTATATTAGCAGTATTCCTTATCGTAGTACTGCTTACTATCTATTTTATTTTCAGACGACTCCATATCGACCTTACCATTTTGCGTACAGTTTTTCAAGAACAGAAGCGCCCTTCCCACCCGGCAACATTAACGATTTCCGATATACCCTCCGGGGAGCGAGACCGCAGATTTACCTCAAGTTCCGGCTTCCGCAGCCAAAACAAAGAAGCAACATACCTTATTAATTATAGAAGACCATCTGGAGATACGCCTTTACCTGAAGCTGATATTCAGCAACGAATACAACCTACTAATGGCCGAAAATGGTGAAGAGGGTTTTAAAAAAGCATGTGAAGGAGTACCCGACTTAATTATTACCGATATCATCATGCCGGTAATGGACGGTTTCAAATGCTGCCAATTGATAAAAGAAAACCTCACCACCTGCCACATCCCCGTCATTCTGCTGACTGCCCTCACCTCAGAAACAGATATAATGAAAGGCATTGAACTGGGGGCCGATGATTATATCCAGAAACCTTTCAACCCCAACATCCTGCGCACTAAAGTAAAGCGCCTCATCAAAAGCCGCGAAGAATTAAAAGAAATATATACCCGACTTCTCACTCCCACCTCCGAGCCGGAAGCATCACCGGAAGAAAAAACAGGAGAAGCAGGGCTTCATTTTCCCGAAGATCCGTTCATCATAGAAATCGTGAGAATTATCAATGAAAACATGAAAAACCCCGATTTCAACGTGAAAAAGCTGGCAGACATTATGGTCATCAGTCAGCCCACCCTCTACCGCCGGGTAAAGACACTCACTAATTTCACCATCAGCGAATTTATCCGGGGCGTACGTCTGAAACGTGCAGCCGAACTGTTGCGCAGCCGACGCTACACAGTTCAAGATATAGCTGAAATGGTGGGTTACAATGACCTTGCCACTTTCCGAAAACATTTTGTTGATTTCTATGGTACCACTCCATCCACTTTCTGCAATAAAATGCTGATGGAAAAATCGGAATAATTACCTGCCAAACAAGTGGGCCAAATATTGCTCCACTTGTTCCACCGGCGCATCCTTCAGCAATACCTTTTTATCTTTATCAAGCAAATAAAGGGTTGGCATAGCTTTCAGGTCATACAGTTCCCTGTCCAAAACAGTCAGCTCCTTATCATAACCATTTATCCACCCGGAGGGAATCACGTCCCGATGATTCTCCCACACCTCATACTCTTCATCAGGATAGAAAGCCAGAATACTGACTTGCTTCATAATACCCGCATCAGTAAGTACAGGAGACGATTTCATATGCGCCAATACCTCTGCACACCCATGGCAATCAGGGTTATAGAACAACAGCAAAGTATAGGGACTGCGTAAATCATGCATACGCCGTTGGGCTCCCGAAGCCAATGTATAAACAAAATCAGCAGCCACACTGCCCACCCGATTCATGTCAATCAGTTTCAAGTCATACCGTGCACGGCTCTGTGCCGCCTCATCTGCCGATGCATAAGAAGCAACAAAACGGCACACCGGTTCAAATATCTCTTCATTCCTCATGGGAGAATTAGGGTCGAAAAGATACTTACGCAGTGTTTCAACAAAATAATTCAGCATCTTTGGTTCTAAAGATACGTTCTCCAAAGTGCGGGTTACGCAAGAATCCGCCATAACTTGCGGCACACGTGTCAGCAAATCAATATAATTTGCCATTGCTTGCTCCGTAATGTCGGGCGCATGAATATAGGCTGTATCTTTAAAATCAAATTTATCCCAATAGTGGTTTACCACAAAATGCAGTCTGTCTTCGACAGATTGTAACATAACAGGTACTTCGGGTAATGTAAAAGCCGGAGTTTTCTTTTCAGCGGCTTTATCAGCATTTCCGGTTTCCTGCTTCTTCTCTCCACATGAAACAAGAAGAGACAACAACAAGATTATGAATGCAAATCGATATATCTCCATTATTGATTTGTTAAATACAATATTCATACTATTTTATAACACCTGCAAACCCGATTCTATTTATCCTAACTAAATTTAGTGAGGCATCATCACTCCTTCAATTTCCGATAGCCATTCCTGAAACCCGTTTTGAGGTGCATACTTCAGCACATACTCTTTATTGCTGTAACTGAGAATCGTATCATGAGGTATGCAGTCAACATCCACTTCCGCACGAACAAGCCATAAAGTATTATCCATGACATATCGTTCCAATACAACTCCTTCCATCATCCGGCTGAGGAAATATGCAGACCGCTCGTAAACATACCATTTCCCTTCCCCTCCTTCCTGATAAACATATATCAAACCGGAGTTTTCCAACTCTCTTTCCAATACTTTTACGACCTCACACATAAGCAATTCCCTTTTTAATCGTTTTTAAGCAACAGCATTTCCGAATCAGAGCATAGAGCAACAAACCAACTCTTGTTAAGCAGCAGATTAAGGTCTACCTCCACCTTCTCCAGCATAACACCATAGAAGGAGCATACATGGTTCCTGAGCTTGACAGTCCCGGCAGCCAACTTTTTGAGCAGGCTTGCCGAACGGTCGTATGCATACCATTTTCCATTCTCTTCATACAAGTACACTTCCGAGCGACTTGATGATTCTCTATCCATGATTTCAAACATATCCATAGTATCAATTTTTTAAGCGAAACATTATTTCACATCACGCACACAGCGTACAGGACCCTTAAAGCCACCTGAAGGCAAAGTCATAAAATGATACCCGCCACTATGTCCGCTAGTAGAACCCTTTCCTGTCATAAAAGGTGAAGCTCCCGTTCTTGTTTGGCAATGAGTACTACCTCCCCAACCGGTATTATCACACCATGCAGCCATTATTGACAACTCTCTTTGATTAGGCAAACGCCAACCAATTTGCCCCCCTGTATTATATTTGGCACACGGAGATTTATGCTGATCCACTAACCGATTTACCTGCTCCCAAGTTAAGCTTATATTTTCAGCATCCTTATATTCAAATTTTAAATACGGCCTGTTAGTTAAGTCTAACTCGGTATGATTAGCAAGTTCATCAGTGGCAAAATCTCCCACACCACGAACAGAAACCGATGCCATATATGTTAATGTGAACATCTTTCCACGCTCGTCATGTTGCACATAAGGTTGTGGGATTGTAGTCTTTGCAGGTACCCCTTCAGACATACCCAAATTTCGTACACAACGATAATCATACCGCGTAGGAGCAGATATAGAGCCAGGCAATGAATTTGCATAAGTAAATTTATATCCACCTATAGAGGACCCTTCCTCAGCATAAAGCTCCTGACCATCACTACTCAAATAACGCCGATATTTCACATCGCCATTTTGATATAAATGTGCTTCTGATGGCAAAGCATCTTTACCCATCCAAATATCTGTCAACTGATTGATAGCGGCGGGATACCATTTTACTTCTGCTGCATCTATACGACCATTTCCATTTTCATCCCGATTGCGCTGTAAGCATGCATACACAAGTTTATCTCTAGATGAATTTGAAGATAAATAATTATGGACACCATTATCATCTTCAACATAAGCATTAGAAATATAATTGCTCCATAAAGGGTTTCCACTGGATGCTTCCCTTATCGTCGGCATCTGCTTAAAGAAATTCCATCTGCCATTGTCAGCTGTACGTTCACTAGAATTCCATGGATTACTCTTAGGAGGAATAAGCCAACCTGTTTCATTCACCGACTCTATCCCCCAAGCTGTTTTTAAATCACTTCCTGCTTTTTCGTTATAAAAAGTCTTAATAGAACGCTGACTTATCATAATAGAGGATGTTGTCAAACTACTTTCCCTATCCTCACTACGCTGAGTATTACATAATATATGCATTTCTCTATTTTCTTGATTTACAAAGTCTTTCCAGCTAAAATTAGTATTAGATTCATTCCTTGGGTCTTCATCATAATAATTTTCATTAATGAACACAGTATATACCACTTCATCATTCCTATCAAAGAGATCTGTATTACTGCCTGTTACCTTCCCATGATGCAATTCTTTTAAAAGTTCAATAACATTTAAAGTCTCCTCACTATCATAAGGTTGAAACTCGTCTTTAATATAAGAATTACCCCACTTGGCCTTTTCATTTCTTCTGAAAGAAACCCACTTATAATCTTTTGCCTGATTTGAAGGCAATGCATTAATCATTCCGGCATCATCAGGATTCTCTATATTTTCTATATAATAGAAATTATTATCAAATGGAGTATTAAGAACAAAACCGGCCTTTCCCGAAATCTGATTCTTATTAAATATAATACGCGCACGGTCATAATGAGAATCAAATAAATAGAATTTATCAGTTTCTACAATATTACCTTCAGCTCCCGGCTGGTCTTCCTTCGTTTCACCACCCTCATTATAAGATGTTACTTCCAAGCGTATCTTATCAACCCCTTCTACATAAACATTATATGTATAAGTTGTATTTCTATTACATTCAAAGTTATTAGGATCACTGTCTACATATCCTAAATGAATAGCGTAAGTCACATCAGCACGTCTTTCTTTCGTATGACCATTCTCGGTATACTTTTCATAATAGTCTCCGGTTAAGATTACGTAGGTACTATTTTCTGGCGCATTCTTAAAGGAAGGATTCTCATAGTTAGAGCCATCTGCCTGCTTATTTTCTTTTTCACGGTCAGAATAATTGCCTAAACCATTTGTTGTGTAACTATTTTCCATCGCATAGAATGTAAAAGTAGAAACTCCCCCACTAGTAGATTCAAAATTATAAGTATGAGGCATATCCCAATAATCATCAGCATTATCAGAAGCTCTTTGTCCTTCATTTCTAAATAAGTAAACCTTTTTGGGAATGTTCATCACTTTCCACTTCCTAGGAGCAAATATTTTAGTACCTGAGCTATTACTTAAGCTAATATTAAATGTAATTCGCGCGTCAACACGAACCAGCTTAATAGTACTATAAGAATTAACCTGTGGATTAATATTGCAATAACCTTCCGGTTGCTCATTCTGAGAAGTGCTTTCAAAAACTCCTCCCATCAATAATTTACCTGAAGTTCTAAAAATAGCCTCCTGCTTCAACGAAATAATATTTTCCTTCAGTTGTTTTACTGTCTTTATGTTATCCCAGGCCATTGTTGGTTCAGTAATAGGAGCTTGATCATCTACATTTGCTACTGCATAAATCCTTTTCTCTCCTGAAGAAAGTCTTAAGGACACTTTTCCTGATGTAGTTTGGCCCTCTGATTCCGATTCCTTCTCTTTTTTATCCTTCAACTGGTCATAGTCAAATTTGAATAATTCACCATTTTTTCCAGCCTTATCAAATACATAAACATACAAGTTGTGCACTTTATACTCATCTAAAGTGGGAATAGCCGCCCTCGATTCTACCTTGGCAGGTGTAGGAGACGTAAAGGAGAAATTAACATCAGTCATAACTCCCTCTACCACACGGTTTGAACTGTCAATAATCTCTTCATCAGCACAAGAGACAAAGCCAACGACCAACAGCAAAGCTGCTACCCATTTCAGCGATAATAATGATTTATATCTTTTCATAATTCAGTCTCTTTTAATTATTTAAATGTCGGAACGTTAATTGTTTCAGATTTCCATTCCTCAACAGCATACGATATGGTGACGTCAAAATCATCCGGTGTCACCGCGGTGATATTATAAAGGTATGAATGATTACGTATCACATTTTCATCAAAAGTAATTTCCTTCGTTTTAGCTTTACCTTTATAAGTATAGCTCACTGCTATCGTAAGAGGATTCTCTCCAATAACTTGCTCAGGCAAATAAATCCGGTCTTTATAACTCGTAGTCACATCAAGACCTGTATAGTTTAGGTCGTCTGCTAAGGCTTTAGCAGTAGTAGGAACCGAAGGACTTGCATAATACGAAGCACTCGGACCGAGTGTATTACAATATCCTCTATCCATTATTCCGCTAATGCGAATGCCTGTAATCATGAAACCGTCAAAGCCTCGTCCTTCACTCTCTGCATCGGCAGCATTAATCAAGAATCCCAACTTTGCCACTGCACGGTGCAAGTTACAACTCTTCTTTAACTCATTGGCTCTGTCTAATGAAAAAGTTCCCGTAGTTCCCCACATCGGGATGCGACGGTTCTGTATATTCCACTTAGAAGAACCATATTGATAAATCAGACTTTCATAAATTGCTGAAGGCGAGGAGCCTTTCTTTCCATCAAAAAATGCCTGTATGCCTGATAATGTCGAATTAGCAACATCAACTAATTGATTCTGAACCAAGTTGGTAAGAACCACCAATTCCAGACTTCCATCAGTCTCAGGCTGAACAAATGTACCGGTCAATGTTCTGCTGGAAGGATTTGTACCACCGGTGACTGCATCAAACCTCAATCCTTTCACTTGGTCTATCAACACCCCGTTCTGAAATACCAAAACGAATACATCATCATCACTCAATGCCTTCTGATCCGAAGTTGTATCATCCGTACCGCCATTCTCAAAGCTTCGTGCCGTTGCCCCTCGTTGTGCCGAGTCTCCCCCCGGCAATGCAATCTGCAAGTGCACGCTCACCCGACCGTCTGTTTGCAGTTGGGGCACCGTGTCGCTATCCTGACACGAAGCAAACCCGATACAAACGAGGGCTAATATTATATATGAGTACCATTTCTTCATAATTCGTTGTTTTTTGTTATGCGTTGCACATTACATATTCATATCATTGAAACGAACCACCCAGTCATTGATAATGATGCGGGTATTGATCCATTTCATGCTTTCGTCCAAGAAGAAAGTCATGTTGTACTCGTCCTGGCGGTCGAGATACTCCTGATTGGTCATGTCATGACCTTCGGCTTCGGTGAGCAACAGGTATTTCACCAAGGGGATGGAGAGAACCGTTTCGCCGGTCTCGGTGTTGGTGATAGTCAGCTTAGGATTGTTTTCTTCCACCAATCGGCCTACTGTGATTTGGGCTATCGCCACGCTGATGTTGTCGTCTTCGGCAGCCGCAGCGTCACCTTCGGCACGTGCCGACTTGCCTGCCACCGTACCGCCCTGTGCACGATAGTAAGGATAATATGTCAGAGTTTCGTCCGAAATCAGTTTGTTGTCGTAGTTCATCAAACCGTTGTCGTCCGTAATCGTAAATTCAAATTTATCTACATCCACCGTCACACCGTCCATTTGCTGGAGGATAACGCGGATGGTATTGGTGTTTTTCACCAAAGGCACAGTCACCACTTGCCGGGTTGCCGCACGAGTGAACGACTGCTTGGTCACTTCGCCGTGCCACAGCGAAGAAAGTTTACTGCTCACCACAGCGCTTCCGTCGGCTGCGCGAGAGTAGATGCGGTCCATTTTACATTGAAGTTCTTCGAGTGAAGACACTCCCTGCGTAATCAAAGGAACAGAGAATGAAGCCTCGTCGCTCAAACCTGCCCATGTAATGAGGTGGTAATCGCCCGGCTCCATGTCGACCGCCATCGAGTAGCCATCGACTGCCAAGACATCCCCCGCCTCTGTTTTCTGATAAACAAGTTTGCCGTTGTCATCAAAAGCATAAAGAGCTACACTGCTTACTTCGCGAGAAAAAGCATCGGCATACTTCATGTTATAGTCATATTTGAATTTCACTCTATACTCTACAGAGCAATCTACATCATCTTCATCGAGTATGCTGTCGCACGACACAACGGCACTTCCCAATGTCACGGCCATCATCAGGCCAAAAGAGAATTGTCGAGCGAATGTTTTTACTGTTTTCATGCTTTTTTTGTTTTAATGGAATGTTAGAAAAGTGATTTCTGAAAAAGAAGTGGAGGAGGCAGGCTCCTCCACTTTTATTTAGAGAGTTTATGTTCGGATTAAAATTCGATGTTGTTGAAACGTACTTGCCAAGGAAGAATTGTTGAGGTTAACTTCAGGTAGAAGTTCTCATCATGGTCTTCACTTCCATCAGGTATTGTAACTTCTGCACTACCCATGTCTGTAAAGCTTTTAACGCTCAATACATAAACATTGTTACGCATAATTACCTTCTTCATATAACTGTCATCACTGCTATGCATGATATCGCTGGAATAATAGTAGCATTTTCCTGAATTATATGTTTCAAATTCTGTAGTTCCCGGATGCTCTGAGTACATCTGTTCAAGAGTTGTATAGTAGCTATCACCACATTTATATATAGTTCCCATTGCTTGATGATTTTCATTATAAATCTGAGCACGGAAAATAATACCTGTTACCATTGCAGGCAGCTGATTATCAACTTTCACCACATTTTCAAGGCAGTATGCCAAACGTGTTCCTATTTTTCCATCCTGGCCTTCTTTTGCAGTCGTAGGAAGCGCAGAGAAATAGTTTGCATAAGATTCCGGAGTTTGATCAGCTGCATAGTCCTTTTCTGCTTTTTGTACATCAGCCACCTTATTGTAGAAATAGTCACCTGCAATACTTGACGTATTCTCGTCATTCTTAGCAACTGTATTCGGGTCCAAAACCCAACGATAAGTTGCATCCAACAATCCGAATGTCTTTGTTGCCGAGAAGTCTGAATTAGCAAGATGTCTTACAGCATAAACACCCTTAGAAAGATTTACCAAAGCATAGTCATCAAGCTGAACATACCAGTTCTTTTCAGTATTTGAATTCGTCTTCCACACATAATCAAATTCGTTTTGTGCCGGCATTGTTATTAATTCATAAATATAAAGTTCAGTACCCTGATATTTATTTCCAGTTTGTGTAAATGCTCTTTCACCATTCTGAATCCAAATAGTTGAGTTATCAGACAACAATTTCGCTTTATTTAGTCCGGTCATGTGATATCCTACACCGCCTTCCATTCTATAACCCTCTCTTGTTTCTGCAACTTCTTTTTGGCCGGTCACAACTTTTACTGCATATCTATTGCTGTATGTATTGTCTCCGGCTGTCATTGTAGCAGGAACAAAAGTTATCTTTGAAGCAATGCGTTCTACATTAACTGTTACCGTTGTCGGGTTATCTTTATTATTCGACTCTACATTAACTGTTGATTCGGTTTGATTCACCATCATGAAACTAGGTACTTCATCTGTTCCTACCATTTCATTAGTTCCTGTTCCAGTGTAAGAATATGCATAGTTTTCAACAGCTGCATATTTTTCTGTTGGATTTGCGTTTGTAACAGCATCAATAATTCCTTGATTCGGATTTGCTACCACTAATACTTTATACTCTCCGTTTGCATTCAATTGGAAAGTAGGTGCTACATAAGCGACATTACCACCGATTGTTGTCTTTTGCAATGCTGTTCCAGCAACAGATTCAACAATTTGGTCACCGTTAAATGCTCCCTCGCTATTAACTGGAGCCAAAACAACAAGCACGCTATTAACTTTTGATTCAGCTGTCGTACCGCCATCTGTTTCATCACCATCTTCAGCCGCACGTGATGAGTTATTGGATGCAGCAATAACCAAAGTCAAGTTACCCTTCACTTTTTCTTGTTCGCCCTTACCATTGTTCTCCACAATATCATCGTTTGTACATGCAGCCAATGCAGCGCATGCAAACAGTCCGAATAATAAACCCTTAATCTTCATAACTCTAATTTTTAAATCCATAAATTATTATTTTGTAAATTTCATTCCTCGATTTTCGATATTACAAAGATAAGGGCATTTTAAAGTTAGTCTTAATTGGTGTTTTCGGCAAAATAGATTGGCAAATTCGGAAAAATGCATTTAAAGTGTGATTTCAAGGGCATTTAATTCAATTTTGAATGATATGCACATTGCGATGCACAAAATACCCACTATCTTTTTTCTAATTATTTTCTATGGGAAGAAAGTTTGCCGAGTCGTCTTTTTTCAATTGTTAAATTATTCAGGGAATTACCTACCACCAGGTAAAACGTTCAGCACCCGGAGCAGGATTTGCCGATGCCCTAAGCGAAAAGTATCAGGGTCGGGAGAGGGAGAAGACAAAAAAAGAGGCTGTCTCAAGTGAAGTGCCTCTTTAGTGAAAATATATTCTTTATGTATTCCTTCCTATAAGAGAGATTCAATCTCAGCAAGAGAAAGGCCGGTGACCTTCATTATTTGTTCTGAAGTCATTCCCATGGCTTTCATACTGCGGGCGATTTCAAGAGCTTTTTCTTGTTGCCCTTTCCGGATGCCTTCTTGGATGCCTTCTTGGATGCCTTTCTGCAGACCGTCTTCAAACCCTTCCTCAACACCCTTCTTGGCGGCATAGTCGATGGTAGCCAAATAGTCACGATAAGCATTTACACTGTTTTCATAGCGCACGCGGTCTTCTTCGGAGAGAGAATGAACATCGACAATCTCTTCCAACTTCTCAAATACGGCTTTCTGAGCTTTAAAAGGCATACGGTTCAATGTTTCCATGTTATTTAATACAAATATCCAACGTTCAAAATCTGTTTCGCACTCTGCTTCTGTCTTATTAAACAGGGGTAATGCAATAAAGATTTGTCTCAGTTTGTCCGAAAACAACTTTCCGGTATCACGGTCTGTCAATATAACATCGGTGCGCAACTTCTGGTTCTCATCCAAGAGAAAATTAATGAAAAATACTCCATACACCGCTTTTATATCGAACTTCCAACTCTCTCCCT
>UMCU01024264.1_pt1 | contig 11065 bp, 10 predicted proteins | sample 1964331 | NCBI WGS metagenome assembly UMCU01 (sample SAMEA4835978, study PRJEB28245) | human gut metagenome | biome: gut microbiome; material: fecal sample | place: Denmark | collected 2008
GCACGCACGATGCAACGCTTCCCAACACTTTTTGCCTTCGAAGCGAAAACGTCCGTAGGCCTGTGCAAATGCCCCGTTGACGGCAGCCACCGTCATATCGTCGGGCCGAATAAGCATTGCCGGCGCATCCAAAGCGTCAAGCATTGAGGCGATTTCTGCTGCAACCGGCATTTTCCTGCACCACGAAAGTAACGAAAAGACAGAAACTGCCAAATTTGACAGTCATGGCTCCCATTTTCCGCGATTTCTGTTTTTTTGCAAGCGTTTGTGAACCTTTTTTGCAGTCTGTCTCTATATGATCTTCGCTGTAAGGTTGTCCGTTAACGGCGTCAAACAACAGTTTTTATTTTCCCGCAAAAAGGTTTCTGCCCGCTATGCGCAAAGCGACTACTTCCGGCAAATCCCGTCCGCGCCTTCTTTTTGAGATCGGCGTGGTTTTGTGCTGCAAGCTCGCCTTCATTTTCGGGCTTTGGTACTTCTTTTTCGGGCCGGATAAACGTATCGAACAGACTCCTGAGAATGTCGCTTCCGGCATTCTGATGCGCGCGGATCGAACTGCCGATGTCGGCAACTGACAATTTCTTCACCCCAAAATCCTTCTCTTGAACCTGTGCGCCGCGTCCATGCTATGGCGCAGAACACGGGAAACTCGGAGCCGTTTTCTATGTTTTCTTCTGAACTTGTTGATCTGTCCCGTCTGCAGTTTGCGCTGACGGCCATGTATCACTTCTTGTTCGTGCCGCTTACGCTCGGCTTGTCGTTCATGCTGGTGATCATGGAGACGTGCTACGTCGTGACGGGCCGCGAAGTCTACAAAGACATGACCCGCTTCTGGGGCAAACTCTTTGGCATCAACTTCGCGCTGGGCGTTGCGACCGGCATCACCATGGAGTTTCAGTTCGGCACGAACTGGGCTTATTACTCGCACTACGTTGGCGACATCTTCGGCGCCCCGCTTGCGATTGAAGGTCTGATGGCCTTCTTCCTGGAATCGACCTTCATCGGTCTGTTCTTCTTTGGCTGGAAGCGCCTCTCCAAGGGTGGCCACCTCGCCGTTACCTTCCTCATGGCCCTGGGCTCCAACCTTTCGGCACTATGGATTCTGATTGCCAACGCCTGGATGATGTACCCGACCGGCGCCGAGTTCAACTTCGAAACGATGCGCATGGAAATGACGAACTTCTGGGAAGTTGCCACAAGCCCCTGGGCACAGGCCAAGTTCATGCACACGATCAACGCCGGTTACATGACCGGTGCCATGTTTGTGGTTGCCATCTCCGCTTGGTACCTCATCAAGGGGCGCGACATCGGCTTTGCCAAGCGTAGCCTGCGTCTGGGCGCCGTCTTCGGCCTCGTTGCCACGATTCTGACGCTTCACATGGGCGACGAATCGGCCTACCGCGTCACGCAGGATCAGCCCGCCAAGGTTGCCGCCATGGAAGCCATGTGGGAAACGCATGAAGCGCCGGCTCCGCTTTCGCTTTTTGCCATCCCCGATGAAGAAGCCCGCAAGAACACCGTGAGCGTTGACATTCCCTGGCTCTTCGGCCTGATGGGCACCCGTTCGCTCTCTCAGGAGATCAAGGGTATCAATCCGCTCGTGGAAGAAAACGAAGCGCGCATCATCAACGGTCAGCGTGCCGTCTCGCTTCTGGAAGCGTTGCGCAAAGACAAGGAAAATCGCACCCTGATCCAGCAGTTCAACGAAGTCAAGGCTGACCTCGGCTACGGCCTGCTGCTCAAAAAGTACGTCAATGACGTTACGCAAGCCACGCCGCAACAGATCCGCGAAGCGGCTCTGTCTACGGTGCCTGCCGTCACGCCCATGTACTGGATGTTCCGCCTGATGGTGGGTTGCGGTCTGGCCGCTATCTTCATCTTCGGTCTGGCCGCCTACTACAGCATCAAAGGCACCATCGCCCAGAAGACCAAGACGCTGTGGCTGTGCTTGCTTGCCCTGCCGCTTCCCTGGATTGCCTGCGAAGCCGGCTGGTTCGTAGCCGAATACGGCCGTCAGCCCTGGACAATCTATGAGATTCTGCCGGTGGATCTGTCTGTATCGAGCCTCTCGACAGGCGACCTGATCGGTTCGCTTGCCGGCTTTGCCATTCTTTACACGGCTCTTTTGATTGTGGAGTACTGGCTCATGGTCCGTTACGCCAAGCTCGGTCCGAGCTCGCTGGGCACCGGCCGCTACTTCTTTGAGCGCAAGGCCTGATGGACGGACATAGGAGATTCTGAAAATGATCGATTATGAAATTTTGCGTCTGATCTGGTGGCTCTTTATCGGTGTGCTGCTCGTAGGCTTTGCCATTATGGACGGCCAGGATATGGGCGTGGGTTCGCTGCTGCCCTTCCTTGGCAAGAACGACACCGACCGCCGCTGCATGATCAACTCCGTCGCCCCGCACTGGGACGGCAACCAGGTGTGGCTGCTCACGGGCGGCGGCGCCATCTTCGCAGCTTGGCCGCTTCTGTACGGCGCTGCCTTCTCGGGCTTTTACTGGGCCATGCTCATCGTGCTTCTCGCACTGATCCTGCGTCCCGTGGGCTTTGACTTCCGCGGCAAGATGGCCGGTACGCGCTGGCGCAACACATGGGACTGGGCTCTCTTTGTAGGTTCGGCCGTGCCCCCGATCATCTTCGGCGTGGCTTTCGGCAACCTGTTGCAAGGCGTGCCGTTTCACTTCGATGAATCGTTGCGTCCGTTCTACACGGGCAGCTTCTTCGGTCTGCTCAATCCGTTCGGACTGCTGTGCGGTGTCGTCTCGTTGCTGATGATCGTCTTCCACGGCGCCAACTATCTGGTGCTGCGCACCGACGGCGATCTGCAGCGCCGCGCCATGAGCATCTCGACGATTTCGGGTGTGGCCACCGCTGCGCTCTTTATCCTCGGCGGCATCTGGACGTACTTCGGCATTGACGGCATGGTCGTGAGCGCCGGTCTTGATCCTGCCGGTCCCTCCAACCCGCTTCTGAAGACGGTTGACATTGCCGCAGGCGCCTGGTTTACCAACTTCAGCAACTATCCGGTGCTGTGGCTTGTTCCGGTTCTGGCTGTTCTCGGCGCCTTCGGCGGCGTGTTCTTTGCCAAACAAATGAAGGGCGGCATGGCCATCGTGTGCTCGAGCGTGATGCTCCTGGGCATCATCCTCACGCCGCTGCTCTCCATGTTCCCGTTCATCATGCCGAGCTCAAGCGATCCGCGTTCAAGCCTCACGATCTGGGACTGCACGAGTTCGCAGCTCACGCTTGAAGTGATGCTCTTCGTGACGCTCCTGCTGTTGCCGCTCGTGCTGATCTACACGGGCTGGGCCTACCGCACGATGTCGGGCAAACTCAACGCCGAGTACATCCGCAAGAACGACCACGACCTTTACTAAGGCAAAACCTGACGCAGGTCGGCGTCCGCACGACGCCGGCCTCAACGGAGGAACACATGATTTACTTCTACTGGCTCACCGGTCTTGGCATGGCCATTCTCCTGTCCGTGGTGGTTTCCACCACGCTCGACAACCGAGAAGCGGCCGATGAATAAGGTGCTGCGGGGGCTCGCACGCGCCGTCAGTCTTCTGGCGGCCGTTGCGGTCGCCGCCGTGATCATTCTCTATCCGCGCCTGGTGGCGGAGGATTCCGCCAGTGTGCCGCACGGCTTTCTGGTCGTGCTTTTGATGGGGATGAGCGCAGCTTGGGTGCACGGTTTCGGTTTCGTGCCTGAAAACCGCATTCTGCGCGTTCTTTTTTCTCCCGTCGTGGCCTGGCCCGTGATGCTCATCGGCACCTGGGGCGTGTTTCTGCGCTAAGGCAACTTTTACCAAACGCCCTTTCGACACAATTCTTCTTAGGCTTTATGTCGCAAACGACGTTGTATGAACGACTTGGCGGCGAGGCGGGGCTAACCGCCCTCGTCGACAAGTATCTTGAAAATCTTCAAACAAATCCTGCCTACGCTGCATTAAGCAGCCGGTACGTCAACGGCATGGCGCATTACCGCGCACGCATGCTCGAGTACCTGACGGGATGGTTCGGCGGCCCCGTGCTGTACGCTCAGAAGCACGGTCTGCCGTGTCTGCGTGAAAACCACCAACGCATCCAGATTACGGCGGAACTTCGCGACCTGTGGTTCGGCTGTATGCAGCAGGCGCTTGCCGAAAGCGTTTCGGACGAAAAATTGCGCTCCGAGCTTGAAGCCGTCTTCTGGCAGATGGCCGACAGCCTGCGCAACGCCTGATCGCAAGGCACCCTAAAAATGCAAACCCCGGCGGAAACTTATTCTGTCGGGGTTTCTTCATGGCCGCAGTGAGACGAACTCAGAACACTGGTTCTCCGCGACGCATGAGCGTCTTGACTTCGATTTCGATGTTGTGGGAGTCGTCGGCAAGCCACACCACGCCGTCCTGAACCGTCGCGGCAAACTTCATGTTGCGTCCGGCCATGTCCGCCAGCTTTTCCAAATCCGCATCCGCAATCCAGCGCACGGACAACTTGTCGATCTTGGACATATCGCCTTTGCGGGACTGCCACCAGGGTTCAATGCGCGCCTCGTCGTAGGCAAGCACCACCACGTCCTCGCTTTTGCCGGCGGCCTTGCGCAGCGTTTTGATATCCGGGCATCCTACTTCGATCCAACGGGCAATGTCACCCGCGTCGTTGGTCTCATAGACCGCAGGCTCTCCTTCCGTAGAAAGACCTCGACCGAATTCCGTCTTGTCTCCGGCAAAAAGCACCCAAGCAAGCAACCGCACCATCATGCGAGCCGGCGTTTCCGACGGATGCTGTGCGATCGTAATCGAGCGGCTTTCGTAGTAACCGCGATCAATGTCGCTAACGTCAATAAAAGCTTTGCAAACCGTTGCGCCAAGCGCCATATCAGTAACCCACTCCAAGCAGCGTCAACGTCAACGGGACGGTGAGCGCAGAAATAAATGTCGAAACAAAGATGGCGTTACTCGCCGCTCCTTCTTCACTCTCAAACTGCGTGGCCATGATGTAGAGGTTGATGGCCACGGGCAGACATGCCAGAACCGTTGCGGCGTTGGTTTGTACCGAATCAAGCCCCAACAGCACGCAGAACACCCACACCAAAAACGGTTGAATCCCGAGTTTGAGTGCCGTAATGACGCTTGCCTTCGGCAAAGCGGCCGTGAAGCTGTGTTCGGCCAAACCCATCCCCACCACAATCAATGCACAAGGCGTGGTAGCAGTAGCCACCAATGCTGCGCTCTTGTCAATCACTTCGGGCAACTGCAGTCCCGTAAAACTCCAACCCGTGCCGATCAGGATGCCCAATACGATGGGATTCTTGAAGATGTTCTTGAGAGCAATCAGAAACTTCTTCCAGTCAATCTTGCCGCCCGTGCGTCCGAACTCCACGCAAGCCGTGGCACTCGTCCACAGCAACAGGACATTGAAGATAATCAACAAAGAGATCGTCGGCATCGCGGCCGTACCGAGACTTGTCTGCACAATGGGCACACCGAGCTGCACGTTGTTGCCGAAGATACCGCCCATGCCCGTGATGACACGTCCCGTGGAATCCTGCTTAAAAAGCTTACCGCCCAGAAAGTTGCCGATGATGTATACCACCACGCAGGACCCGAAGAAGGCGATCAGTACCTTCCAATCCACCGGCGGGCGGTTGGAACCGTCGCTCATCAAGTGAAAGAGCATCACCGGCATCAGGAGCTTGAAAACAAACTGCGAAAGTGCCTTCGTTACGCTGTGGCTGAACATCCCGATTTTCACAAGCGCCCAGCCCAAAAACACCATCAGAAACAATGGTGCGCACAGCGAGAGATGGTGAAAAAAGACGTTCATCGCAGAATTTCCGAAGTCACAGCACGCGCATTATCCGCCAAGACGAAAAAATCCGCCAAAAACAAAGCCCCGCACGTTGACCGATTGCTCGATCCCCGTCCGGGGCTTTCTCTCACACATGCCGCAAAAGGCAATGTTTATGCAAGATTAGAACTTGTAGACCAGCTGAACACCGAAGAGGTAGGCGTCGAGGTCTTCAAACTTCCCTGCTTTTTCAGGTGTTTTGCCATCTGATCCGTCTGTGGTCCACAAATTACGCTCACCAACCCCGTGGAGCCAAGCTGCAGAAACATCAATCTGCATGTTCTTCGTGGCATGGAAAGAGGAACCAAGGGCAAGCCACAAGCGATCTGCGTCAGGAATGATGGCTGTGCGGTACTTCGGATCGTCCACGGCAGAGGTCTCGTAACCGATACCAGCACGGAACGTCCACCAGTTCGTGAATCGAAGGTCTGCACCAACGGACACCAGGTAAGTGTCCTGCCAATGGTTTTCAACAGTCTTAACACCGTTAGACGTTACGAGCGCCGGAGAATGAATGTCGAGTGTGTCAAACGACGACCAATCTGTCCAACGGAAAGTCGCATAAAGGCTCAAAAGATCATTCACATCCCACGCTGCAGTGGCCATCAACCACGCAGGCGTTGAAATTGTTGCCGTAGCGTCATGAGTACCGAGTGCAGCGTTGAGTAATGCTGCATACTTGCCATTCCCCTGCAACAGCTGGTCAACCGTCTCAGGAGTAGTTGCTTGTCCCTTCAGCCGCAGGTTGTCGACAGTAAAATCGCCGTCTGCATTATGGTTGATTTTCGAACGGTAAGACAAACCAAAACGCAAGTTTTCCAACGGAGACCACATTAAACCGAGGTTGAAGCCCCAGGCCCAACTGTCTGCATCAACCTCTCCGTTCATAGTCAGACTGTCGTCGCCAGGGATAACGCCGTCACGCATCTTCAGGTCAGCAGCTGCGTACTGGATCGACATACCAACGCCAAGACTCAGCTTGTCGGACACCTTCCACGCCACATTCGGATTGAAGTCAAACGTCAGTACCTCGGCTGAAATACCACGGTTACCGTATTCCCAGTTGTCGTCATATTCAGTACCCATACCAAACGGCACAGTCATGGCCAGACCGACCCACATGCTGTCGCTGATCTGGTGGGAAATGTAACCATGAGGAATGGCCTGCGTGTTGTACTGTCCGTTTTCGGTCGTAACGCCATCGTTACCTTCAAACGCCAAGTCCAGACCTACAGCCACAAAACCTGCCTGAATCTGGGTACCCGGGTGCAAGGTCATGGTGGCGGGGTTGTAATAAACGCCGGAAAGATCGGTACCGTCAACACCCACACCGGCGTAAGCGCGGCCCAGAGCACCGGCGGACTGTTCGGTCAGCATGAAGCCGGCTGCATGAGCGGCGGAGGCGGCGCAGACTGCCATCACGGCGGCAGCAGCCGCCTTCATCGTCATCTTCACGATTGAATTCTCCTAAGGTTCAAAAAATATCCTGCTGTTTGCCGAGTACAAATGCCAATGTCCAACACGCTTTTGGCGTGCCGGTTCGGTCAAACAAGGGATTTTTCGTGCGCGCAAAAGACTGCTCACAGGTGCGCGCGCGTAGAAAGACGCACGCATTTTGCGCACAAGAGTTTAAATTTTGAGCGCGGATTTTTTCAGGGCTTACCCTTAGAGTCGAACAAGCGGATTAATCCGTCGGACTAATCCGCAGACGATCAAATCGGCTTGGCGTTCCACAAACGGATTGCACCGCGAATGATGCGATAGCCCACCCAGATGCTCATGATGAAAAAGCCGATGAACCAGATGGCCAGGCCCACGTAGATGAAGGAAAGAATGAACCCGACGAACCCCACCAGACAGGCAAAACCAAAGGCGTACCAGAACGTGCGAATCTGCCAGGAGAAGTGGCTTTCCACGTAGGTTCCCTTTGCGTCCGAACGCATCACGTAGTTGAGAATGACCGCCACGATCGAAGGCCAGCCAAAAAGAAAGGCGCCCAGAATCGAGCCGCCCGTCACAACTCCGATGATGATCGACAGAGCGTGCAGGCCGTAGACCACCTTGGCAACCACCACGGAAGAGGTCTCCGGCGGCAGTTGAACATCGACTTGCTGCGGCAGGTTATCGGGCATAGCGGCCTCGGATTCAAAGAAAGATTGTTCGTTTAATTATAAAAAGCCGAGTTATTGCCATTGACGAAATTGGAACGCTTTGTCACTGTTTTCTCAAACTCTAAACATTCCGTATTGTGAATATTTCATCATTTTATAAATGAAATCCCTTACGAAGTTTTCCTCATGTTTTATCAAGTTCGGGCGGATAATTTTCTCGTGCGCCGCGCCGGTCGACGCGGCGACTTTCATTTCCAAATGAGAGAGAACTCAGAAATGACCTTCCGCAAATCGCTTCTCGCCTGCGCCATCTCGGCCGCAGTCGCAGCCATTTCCGTCAACGCCTTTGCTTGCTCCACCGTGATCGTCGGCAAGTCCGTTTCCGCAACGGGCCATATCATCGTCGGCCACAACGAGGACAACGGCGGACGCATCTTCAATCCTCAGTACTATGTACCGCCGGCCAAGCACAAAGCCGGCGAAATGATCACGTACGAACCCACGGCCGCCAAGATTCCTCAGGTTCCCGAAACGCTGGGCTTTTATTGGTCTCAGACGCTCGACCCCAACGGCTCCTCCTTCTCCGACGGTTTTGTCAATGACGCAGGCGTCGTCATCGTTTCCAACGCCTGCTCCGGCATCTACGACAACGATCAGAAACTTAAGGACGGCGGCATCGGCTACGGCATCCGCCGTCTGATGGCCGAACGCGCTCACACCGCTAAGGAAGCCATCGACATCGCCATCAAGCTGCTCGGCGAATACGGCTACTTCTCCGAAGGCCGCACCTACACGGTGGCAGACAAAAACGAAGCCTGGCAGATCGCCATTCACAAGGGCAACACCTGGGTGGCGCGCCGCGTTCAGGACAATGAAATCGTCTACATCCCGAACAACTTCATGATCGGCAAAGTGGACGCCACCGACACGAAAAACGTCATCGTCGCTCCCGGACTGGTTGAGCGTTCGATCCAAAACGGCCGCTACAAGCCCGCCAAGGCAGGCGTCTACAACGACTTCAACTACCGTCTGGCCGTTCAGCCTCCGGAAAGACGCGCCGCCGAATACAATCGCAGCCGCAACGAGCTTGCCTGGAACTACATCACCGGCAAGAAGATCACCGATCCGGAACAGTTCCCGTACAGCGTCACACCTGATCGCAAATTCAGCGTTGACGACGTCAAGGCCATTTTGCGTCTGCACGAACCGACCATCGGCGACGATCCGGGCTGGTACCACCATAACGGCTTCGGCACATGCCGTCCGACTTCTCACGAATCGGTCGTCTTCGAATTGGATCCGGATCCCGAATTCATCACGGCCTTCCGCGCCTACGCTCGTCCGTGCGAAACGCCTTACGTTCCGGGATATCCGTTGGCCAAACCGGCTGCCAACGCCAATTTCATGACCTGGCAGGAAGCCACCGCCGAGCAGTTCAACGCTCAGGACAAGCGTTTTAGCTACCACGCCGAATTCGCATCCACTCCGTTTATCAATCACGCCAACGTGCTTGAGTATCAATGGGGCGATCAGATGCCCACGCGGGACATGATCAAGACGCTCGAAGACGGCTGGATGGGCGATCGCGCTGCCGTTCATGCCCAAGCCAAGGCGGCCATGAAGGTTTCCAAACAGAAAGCGCTTGACATCCTGCACAACTTCAACGTGCAGAAGATGCAGGAAGCTCAGGGTGCCGTCGATCGCAACCTTGCTTCGATTGCACCGCACAAGATTGTCGTCCTTGCCAAGGAATTGGATCCCAAGAGCGACGCCAACGTCAAGATTGCGCTGCTGTCGGACACTTTGCTGGATGCCACGACCATCGACAAAGACAAGACCTTTGCCGGCCCAAGCCGCGCCTCCACAGTTGCCGCCGTTGTCATGAGCAATCTGGCCAAACCGAAGGCTTTTGAAAAGAAAGACGTCAACGGCGACGGTAAGACCGATCTGGTGATCAGCTTCTCGCAGAAGGATCTGACCAAGTACATGATGGCCGGCGCCGTCTGGGATACGTATCTGTATACCTACACGAGCGGCAAGCGCATCTGCGCATTTGACACCGTTCCGGTCAAGGGACAGACCAACAAGAAGTACTCCAACGCCGAACGCGGTCACGACCGTTAATCGGCTGCTTCTGGTCCGTCTCCGACGGGCCCACCTTAAAAAAAGCTCCCCGGCGAAATTTCCGTCGGGGAGTTTCTTTTGGCGCTTTCAGCGTCGGCTTACCGCTTCAGGAGATTAAGCACGCGCTTGATGTGGCTTTGCGAATCCATCGCTGCAACCCCCGCTTCGCGCTTGATCTTCTTGTAGCTGCCGTCACTCAGGAGCTCCCACGCATGCGTGTTGTCGGCAAGCTGCGGATTGACGATCTGCTTGAGGATATTATCCATGAGCTTTTTGTCGAGTACCGGCGTGAGCACTTCGATGCGACCATTCAAGTTGCGCGTCATCATGTCGGCACTGCCCACGTACATCACGGGTTCGCCGCCGTGCTCGAAGTAGTAGATGCGGGCGTGTTCGAGCAATTCGCCCACAATCGAGTGTACGCTAATCGTTTCGGACACATTCTTAATGCCGGGGCGCAGCGAGCAGATGCCGCGCACCACACATTCGATCTTGACACCGGCGCGACTGGCTTCGTAGAGCTCGCGCACGATGCCCTGGTCCACGAGTTGGTTGCACTTCATGATAATGCGGCCGCCGCCCTTGGCCCGGTGAATTTCCGCTTCTTCCCGGATCAGACGCGTGATGTTGGCGCGCAGGTGATTGGGCGAAACGAAAATGCGGCGGTAGTTGTCGATCACTCCGAAACCGGTCATCACGTTAAAGAGATCCTGCACATCGCTGCAGATGTCGTCTCGTGCGGTAAAGAGTCCCAGATCGGTGTAGATCTTTGCCGAAGACGCGTTGTAGTTGCCCGTGCCGATATGCGCATAGCGACGCATGCCCTTGGGCTCACGGCGCACAACCAAGCAGAGCTTGGCATGAATCTTCAACCCGGCAAAACCGTAGACAACGTTAACACCGGCGCGTTCAAGCTCTTCTGCCCAGTTGATGTTCTGCTCTTCGTCAAAGCGAGCTTTGAGTTCGACCACGGCCGTCACCTGCTTGCC
>UMCU01009349.1_pt1 | contig 10360 bp, 8 predicted proteins | sample 1964331 | NCBI WGS metagenome assembly UMCU01 (sample SAMEA4835978, study PRJEB28245) | human gut metagenome | biome: gut microbiome; material: fecal sample | place: Denmark | collected 2008
TTCCGTGATAAGTTCCACCAGTGGGATCCGAAGAATCAGCGTCCGGAATTGTGGGACATATACAATGCGCGTGTCCATAAGGGAGAAAGTATCCGTGTGTTCCCGTTGAGCAATTGGACGGAACTGGACATCTGGCAATATATCCGTCTGGAGAATATTCCTATCGTACCTTTGTATTTTGCCAAGGAGCGTCCTTGCGTGGAGATTGACGGCAACCTGATTATGGCTGATGACGACCGCTTGCCGGAACAGTATCGCGAGAAGATTGAAATGCGTATGGTGCGTTTCCGTACGTTGGGTTGCTGGCCGCTGACCGGGGCTGTAGAAAGCAGTGCCGATACAATCGAGAAGATTGTGGAAGAGATGATGACTACCACCAAGAGCGAACGTACCACCCGCGTTATCGATTTTGACCAGGAAGCAAGTATGGAGCAGAAGAAACGTGAGGGATACTTCTAATGAAATTAAGAATTAAAAATTGAGAATTAAGAAATGGATGATTCAAGACTTGATATAAAGGCTTTCCTTGATAAAGACGAACAGAAAGATTTGCTTCGTTTCCTTACCGCCGGTTCGGTGGATGACGGAAAGTCCACGCTTATCGGACGTCTGTTGTTCGATAGTAAGAAATTGTATGAAGACCAGTTGGATGCGTTGGAGCGCGACAGCAAACGTATGGGTAATGCCGGCGACCACATCGACTATGCCTTGCTGCTGGACGGTTTGAAGGCGGAGCGTGAGCAGGGCATTACTATCGACGTGGCCTATCGCTACTTCTCCACGAATAACCGTAAGTTCATCATTGCCGACACTCCGGGACACGAACAGTATACGCGTAACATGATTACCGGCGGCTCTACCGCTAATCTGGCGATTATTCTGGTAGATGCCCGCACGGGTGTCATCACGCAGACGCGCCGCCATACTTTCCTTGTATCTTTGCTGGGTATCAAGCATGTGGTGCTTGCCGTTAATAAGATGGACTTGGTGGACTTCTCCGAAGAGCGTTTCAATGAAATTGTAGGCGAGTACAAGAAGTTTATCGCTCCGTTGGGCATCCCCGATGTAACTTGCATCCCGCTTTCTGCGCTTGACGGCGACAATGTGGTGGAGAAGTCGGAGCGCACTCCGTGGTACAACGGTACTTCTTTGCTTGACTTCCTCGAAACCGTACCTATTGATAACGACCACAACCTGAAAGATTTCCGTTTCCCGGTACAGTATGTGTTGCGTCCCAACCTCGACTTCCGTGGTTTCTGCGGCAAGGTGGCTTCGGGTATTATCCGCAAGGGAGATGAGGTGATGGCATTGCCGTCCGGAAAGAAGTCCCGCGTCAAGAGCATCGTGACCTATGACGGGGAATTGGATTATGCTTTCCCGCCGCAGTCCGTTACCTTGACGCTCGAAGACGAGATTGACGTATCACGCGGAGAGATGCTGGTACATCCTGACAATCTTCCGATGATGGAGCGTAACTTCGAAGCCATGGTAGTGTGGATGGACGAGGAACCGATGGATGTAAACAAATCGTTCTTCATCAAGCAAACTACCAATTTGAGCCGTACGCGTATTGACAATATCAAGTATAAGGTAGATGTCAATACAATGGAGAAACTCTCCCTTGACAACGGCCGGTTGACGAAAGAGACCCTGCCGATGCAGTTGAACCAGATTGCCCGCGTAGTGTTGACTACTGCCAAGGAACTCTTCTTTGACCCTTATCAGACCAACAAAGCCACCGGTTCTTTCATCCTGATAGACCCGATAACCAACAATACCAGCGCCGTTGGTATGATTATCGACCGCGTGGAAGATAAGGATATGCATGTATCCGAAGAACTCCCTGTTCTTGACTTGCCGAAGCTGGGCATCGCTCCCGAGCATTACGAAGCTGTAGAGAAAGCCGTCAAAGAACTGGAACGTCAGGGAGTGGCAGTGATTATTAAGAAATGAAAATTAAACATTAACAAATAAGAGTCGGATGAGAATTGCGGACTGGCCCGAAAGGCTGTTCTGCAATCCTCAACTTACAATTCTCAATTAAACAAGAATGGGTTTATTAGAATTCAACAAACTGCCGATTAACACACTGGTCGGTGCAGACTGGAAAACGTTCAACGCCATTACAAAAGGACGTGAAATAGATGCCGCGTACAAAGGTAAATTCCGGTTGACGAAAGCCGTTTGCCGCATGCTTTCCATATTGGCTCCCTTGCAGGACAAACGTTATGAGAAGCTGTTGGCGGACAAACCGCTGGAGCACGACCCTGTATTTATTCTCGGTCACTGGCGTAGCGGAACAACTTTCGTGCATAATGTGTTCTCTTGCGACAAGCATTTCGGCTATAACACAACGTATCAGACCGTATTTCCGCATCTGATGATGTGGGGACAGCCTTTCTTCAAGAAAAACATGAGCTGGCTGATGCCCGACAAGCGTCCCACGGACAATATGGAGCTGGCGGTAGCCCTGCCGCAGGAGGAAGAGTTTGCGTTGGCGAACATGATGCCTTATACCTATTATAACTTCTGGTTCTTGCCCAAGCATCAGCAGGAGTATGCCGACAAGTATCTATTGTTCGACGATATAAGCGAGGCGGAGCTGAAGGTGTTTGAGGAAACATTTACCAGACTCATCAAGATTTCCTTGTGGAATACGCACGGTACGCAGTTTCTCAGCAAGAACCCGCCGCATACCGGGCGTGTGAAGGAACTGGTAAAGATGTTCCCCAATGCCAAGTTCATCTACCTGATGCGTAATCCTTATACGGTGTTCGAGAGCACGCGCAGTTTCTTCACGAATACTATCCAGCCGTTGAAACTTCAGGATATTACTCCTGCGGAACTGGAGCAGAACATCCTGTCTATCTATGCCAAACTTTATCATAAGTATGAGGCGGACAAGGCAAGCATTCCGGCGGGTAATCTGATTGAAGTGAAGTTCGAGGACTTCGAAGCCGATGCCATGGGAATGACGGAGCACATCTACGATGCGCTGTCCATACCCGGTTTTGCGGATGCCCGCACTGCCATCGAGCAGTATGTAGGCGGTAAGAAAGGTTATAAGAAGAATAAATATAAATATGACGACCGCACGGTGCAACTGGTTCAGGACAACTGGGGCTTTGCGCTGAAGCAGTGGAATTATGAACTTTAACTGATTGTAGGAGAATAGAGAAATGATTCGTAAAAGACTTCGAATGTTGAGTTTGCTGTCCGCAATGCTTTGCTGCGTAGCAGTATCGGCACAGCATAAGGTTGAGATGATTCCTTTCGGAAATATGGATCAATGGATTGACCGCCAGATTAAAGAATCGGGAATTATCGGCGGTGCTACCAAAAATGTATATGCTATCGGTCCTACGGCAACTATCCGTGAAAACAAGCCGTATAAGAATATGGGCGGTTCCCCGTGGGCTACTTCCAACGTGATGGCGCGTGTGGCAGGCATCACCAAAACCAATACTTCGGTATTTCCGGAGAAGCGGGGCGACGGCTTCTGTGCCCGTATGGACACCCGTATGGAAAGCGTAAAGGTGTTCGGCATAGTGGACATTACGGTGCTGGCTGCCGGTTCCATATTTTTGGGCGATGTACACGAGCCCATCAAGGGGACGAAGAATCCGCAGAAGATACTGAATTCGGGCATCCCGTTCACCAAGAAACCTATTGCCATTCAGTTTGACTATAAGGTGAAGATGTCCGACCGTGAAAAACGTGTTCATGCCACCGGTTTCAGCAAGATAACCGATGTGGAAGGAAAGGATTTCCCCGAAATGAACCTCTTTTTGCAGAAACGCTGGGAAGACAAAGACGGAAATATCTATGCCAAACGCGTGGGTACGGTGGTGGTGCGTTATTACACTACAACGGACGACTGGCGCAACAATGCCACTTATTCCATTATGTACGGCGATATAACGGGTAACCCCGAATACAAGGCGCACATGATGCGCCTGCAAGTGCAGGAACGCTATGCGGTGAACAGTAAGGGCGAAAGCGTGCCTATCAAGGAAGTGGCATGGGGAACGGAAGATGATATCCCCACACATATCCAGTTGCAGTTTACGTCCAGCCACGGCGGGGCATATATCGGTTCTCCGGGCAATTCATTCTATGTAGATAATGTGAAGTTGGTATATTGATTTCGTTCCTATACCGGCATGTGTAATTTTGCCTATGGCGAAAAAACTGTTTGATGTATATCAGACGGGATTTTCACCATAGGCAAAATCTTTTTTGATACGTATGAAAAAGAGTTCAAATATAAATCGTAATTTTGTAGCCCATTATGAGTAGAATAATAGCTATTGATTACGGTAAAAAACGTACGGGCATAGCCGTCAGCGACACGTTGCAGATGATTGCCAACGGGCTTACCACTGTGCCTACCCATGAACTGCTCGCCTTTATCATGGATTACGTGGCGAAAGAACCGGTAGAGCGGATACTTGTCGGACTGCCGAAGCAGATGAATAACGAAGCTTCCGAGAACATGAAACGGATAGAGCCGTTTGTGCGTTCCTTGCAAAAGCGGTTGCCCGATATGCCGGTAGAGTATGTGGACGAGCGGTTTACTTCGGTCTTGGCGCACCGCACCATGCTGGAAGCCGGACTGAAAAAGAAAGACAGGCAGAACAAGGCACTGGTGGACGAAATCAGCGCGACTATTATCCTGCAGACTTATCTGGAGAACAGGCGCTTCTCCTCTTTATAAATGTTTGGAAAATAATTCATAATTCATAAATTAAAGAAATGATTTTACCTGTTTATGTATACGGACAACCCGTATTGAGAAAAGTAGCGGAGGACATTACTCCCGATTATCCGAACCTGAAAGAACTGATTCAGAATATGTTCGAAACCATGGACCATGCCGATGGCGTGGGACTTGCAGCACCGCAAATCGGTTTGCCTATCCGTGTGGTGGTTGTAGACCTGGATGTGTTGTCGGAAGATTATCCCGAATATAAAGGTTTCCGTAAGGCATATATCAATGCGCATATCCTCGAAGTATCGGGCGAAGAAGTATCTATGGAAGAAGGCTGCCTGAGCCTGCCGGGCATTCACGAATCTGTGAAAAGAGGCAATAAGATACGCGTGAAGTACCTGGATGAGGACCTGGTGGAGCATGACGAGATTGTGGAAGGCTATCTGGCCCGTGTGATGCAGCATGAGTTCGACCATTTGGACGGTAAGATGTTTATCGACCATCTGTCGCCCTTGCGCAGACAGATGATAAAGGGAAAACTGAATGCCATGCTGAAAGGTAAGGCACACTGTACCTATAAGGTGAAAACCGTAAAGTAAGCAAACCATATAATAAGGTATAAAAGGCTCAAAAAATATAAAAAGTCTTCGGTATATCCTGATATGTAAATGAATAAACGCTACTTTTGTTTTGTTTACAAGCATTTATAAGACAAGATGATAAAAAAGATATTGCTGGCAATTCTGTTATTGCCCACGTTGTTATATGCGCAAATCAATACGGAACGGGTGATGACCATTGCCCGCAACGCATTGTATTTCGAGGACTACGTGCTTTCTATCCAATATTTCAATCAGGTAATCAATGCGAAGCCTTATTTATACGAGCCTTATTTCTTCCGTGCGCTGGCAAAAATCAACCTGGACGATTTTCAGGGAGCGGAAGCGGATTGCGATCAGGCTATTCAGCGCAATCCTTTTGTTGTAGGCGCTTATCAGATAAGAGGTTTGGCACGTATCCGCCAGGATAAGTTCGACGGTGCGGTCGAGGACTACAAGACGGCTTTGAAGTACGACCCGGAGAATGTTGTACTTTGGCATAACCTCTCTCTTTGTCATATGCAGAAAGAGGATTTCAATGCTGCCAAAGAGGATTTGGGCAAGTTGCTCGCCATAGCTCCCCGCTATACGCGTGCGTACCTGATGCGCGGTGAGGTCAATCTCAAGCAGAACGATACGATACAGGCCTTGAAGGATTTTGATAAGGCCATTGATATGGACCGTTACGACCCCGACGGCTGGGCCGCCCGTGCCATTGTCCGTCTTCAGCAATCCGACTACAAGGAAGCTGAAAAGGATTTGGACCAGGCGATACACCTGAGCGCACGTAATTCGGGCAACTACATAAACCGGGCTTTGGCGCGTTTCCATCAGAATAACCTGAGAGGTGCGATGAGCGACTATGACCTGGCGCTGGATATTGACCCCAATAACTTCCTCGGTCACTATAACCGGGGACTGCTGCGTGCACAGGTAGGTGACGATAACCGTGCGATAGAAGATTTCGACTTTGTGCTGAAGATGGAGCCGGACAATATGATGGCAACTTTCAACCGTGGTTTGCTGCGTGCACAAACGGGCGATTACCGCGGCGCTATCAGCGACTACTCCAAAGTGATAGAAGAGTATCCCAACTTCACGGCGGGTTACTACCATCGTGCCGAGGCCCGCAAGAAGATTGGTGACCGCAAGGGAGCCGAGCAGGATGAGTTCAAGCTTATGAAGATGCAGCTCGACAAGCGCAACGGCGTGACAACCGGCGGCAATGACAAGGATGTGGCGGATAATGCGGACGGCAACTCCGGAAAGGATAACGGCAAAACCCGTAAGAAGTCCGACAAGAATATGGATAACTACCGCAAGATTGTGATTGCGGATGATTCGGAAGTGGAACAGCGTTATAAGAGCGACTATCGCGGCCGTGTGCAAGACCGTAACGTGACTATCAAGCTCGAACCTATGTATGCGCTGACCTATTATGAGAAGCTGAGCGACGTAAAACGTACCGTGCATTATCACAAGTATATAGACGAGTTGAATCACTCCAAACTGTTCCCCAAACCGTTGCGCATCACCAATATGGAGTCGCCTCTGACAGAAGAGCAGGTACGTTTCCACTTCGCATTGATAGACGCCCATACATCGGATATTGTGGCAGACGAAAAAAATGCCGGAAAGCGGTTTATGCGCGGTTTGGATTTCTATCTGGTGCAGGACTTTGCAAGTTCCATAGACGATTTTACACAGAGTATCCTGCTGGATGATACTTTCTTCCCGGCATATTTCATGCGTGCTTTGGTGCGCTACAAGCAGTTGGAGTACAAGAAAGCGGAAGCCGGCATGAACGAGGGTGCCGTTTCCGGTGCGCAAGAAGTAAAGAAGGCGGAAGTAACGGCGATGGATTACGATATTGTGAAAAATGATTTGGATCATGTCATCCAATTGGCGCCCGATTTTGTTTACGGTTATTATAACCGCGGCAATGTATTGTCGCTGCTGAAAGATTACCGTGCGGCATTGGCGGATTACGACAAGGCAATCGGACTGAATCCCGACTTTGCCGAAGCCTATTTCAACCGTGGCCTGACGCATATCTTCCTGGGCAATAACAGGCAGGGAATTTCTGATTTGAGCAAGGCAGGCGAATTGGGTATCGTTTCCGCTTACAATATTATCAAGCGTTTTACGAATACGCAGCAGTAACATTTTTTTGCTAAAAAATAGAATATCAATAAAGAATTAGCTATTTTTGCGTTCTAAAATTTGAATTATACATAGCATTATGATAAAGATAACATTTCCAGACGGCTCCGTTCGCGAATACAACGAAGGAGTGACAGGACTGCAAATAGCAGAAAGCATTAGTTCACGTTTGGCACAGGATGTATTGGCTTGTGGCGTGAACGGAGAAGTTTATGATTTGGGGCGTCCTATCAGTGAAGACGCTGAAGTGGTTCTCTATAAATGGGAAGACGAACAAGGCAAGCATGCCTTCTGGCACACCAGCGCCCATTTGCTGGCGGAAGCTTTGCAGGAGTTGTATCCGGGTATACAGTTCGGTATCGGTCCGGCCATCGAGAACGGTTTCTATTATGATGTGGATCCGGGAGAGACTGCTATCAAGGAAGCTGACCTGCCCGCTATCGAAAAGAAAATGGCGGAACTGGCAGCCAAGAAAGAAGCGGTTGTCAGAGAGAGTATTTCAAAGACGGATGCCTTGAAGATGTTCGGCGATCGCGGCGAAACTTATAAATGTGAGCTGATTTCCGAACTGGAAGACGGTCACATCACTACTTATACGCAGGGTGCGTTTACCGACTTGTGCCGTGGTCCTCACCTGATGACTACCGCGCCTATCAAGGCTATCAAGCTGACTTCCGTTGCCGGTGCTTACTGGCGGGGACAGGAAGACCGCAAGATGATGACACGTATCTACGGTATCACTTTCCCGAAGAAGAAAATGCTGGATGAGTATCTCGTATTGCTGGAAGAGGCCAAGAAGCGCGACCACCGTAAAATCGGCAAGGAGATGGACTTGTTCATGTTCTCCGATACGGTAGGCAAGGGACTTCCGATGTGGTTGCCGAAAGGTGCTGCATTGCGTATCCGCCTGCAGGAGTTCTTGCGCCGCATTCAGGCCCGTTACGACTATCAGGAAGTAATGTGTCCGCCTATCGGCAACAAGCTGCTGTACATCACTTCCGGACACTATGCCAAGTATGGTAAGGACTCGTTCCAGCCTATTCATACGCCGGAAGAAGGTGAAGAGTACTTCCTCAAACCGATGAACTGTCCTCATCACTGTATGATTTACAAGAACTCACCCCGTTCTTATAAAGACCTACCTTTGCGTCTGGCGGAGTTCGGTACGGTTTGCCGCTACGAGCAGAGCGGTGAGCTTCACGGCTTGACCCGTGTACGCAGCTTTACGCAAGACGACGCGCACATCTTCTGCCGTCCTGATCAGGTGAAAGATGAGTTCCTGCGCGTAATGGACATTATCTCAATCGTATTCCAGTCTATGCACTTCGAGAACTTTGAAGCACAGATTTCTCTGCGCGACAAGGTGAACCGTGAGAAGTATATCGGTAGCGATGAAAACTGGGAGAAGGCAGAACAGGCTATTATCGAGGCTTGTGAAGAAAAGGGACTGAAAGCCAGAGTGGAATATGGTGAAGCTGCTTTCTACGGTCCTAAACTGGACTTTATGGTTAAGGATGCTATCGGCCGCCGTTGGCAGTTGGGTACCATTCAGGTAGATTACAACCTGCCCGAACGTTTCCAACTGGAATATACGGGAGCCGACAACCAAAAGCACCGTCCGGTAATGATTCACCGTGCTCCGTTCGGTTCTATGGAGCGTTTCGTAGCCGTGCTTATCGAACATACCGCCGGCAAGTTCCCGTTGTGGCTGACTCCGGACCAGGTGGCTATTCTGCCTATCAGCGAGAAGTTCAATGATTATGCTCAGGAAGTGAAAGACTACCTGAAGAGATACGATGTCCGTGCCATTGTGGATGAGCGTAACGAAAAAATCGGACGTAAGATTCGTGACAACGAAATGAAGCGTATTCCGTACATGCTGATTGTCGGCGAGAAAGAGGCTGAAAACAGAGAAGTTTCCGTCCGCAAGCAAGGCGAAGGCGACCAGGGAACCATGAAATTTGAAGATTTTGCTAAAAAAGTGAACGAAGAAGTTCAAAATATGATAAATAAATGGTAACTTTGCGCCCAATTGTAAAAGCATAGCATACATACGATGTTCTAAAGACCGCTTTTACTTAACAAAAAAATAATTTGGTAGTAATAAACAAGAAACAAACTGGAAGTAAACGTTATTTAATGAAGAATGACAGCTTAAAAGGGCAACATCGGATTAATGAGCAAATCCGTGCCAAAGAAGTCCGCATTGTGGGCGATGAGGTGGAACCTAAAGTATATCCGATAGCTCAGGCCTTGAAAATGGCCGAGGAAATGGAAGCAGATCTCGTGGAGATTTCTCCGAATGCACAACCCCCTGTTTGTCGTATTATTGATTACTCTAAATTTCTTTATCAGTTAAAGAAGCGTCAGAAAGAGCAGAAGGCGAAGCAGGTTAAGGTAAATGTGAAGGAAATACGTTTCGGTCCTCAGACAGACGACCACGACTATAACTTCAAACTGAAACACGCCAAAGGCTTTTTGGAAGATGGCGACAAGGTGAAGGCATACGTGTTCTTCAAGGGTCGTTCAATTCTGTTCAAGGAGCAGGGCGAAGTACTGCTGCTGCGTTTTGCCAATGATTTGGAAGACTATGCGAAAGTAGACCAGATGCCGGTTCTGGAAGGAAAGAGAATGACCATTCAGCTTTCTCCGAAGAAAGGTGCAGCTCCGAAAAAGCCTGCCGCACCGAAGCCGGCAGAAGCTCCGAAAGCAGCTCCGGCCGAAGACAAAAGCGAAGACTAAAGAAATGAGTAACGCCGCAGGTATAGTGCGTTGCCATATAATTAAATAATTTAAAAATAAGTAAGATGCCAAAGATGAAGACTAACTCCGGTTCTAAAAAGAGATTTACTCTTACCGGAACAGGTAAAATCAAAAGAAAGCACGC
>UMCU01015286.1_pt1 | contig 10169 bp, 9 predicted proteins | sample 1964331 | NCBI WGS metagenome assembly UMCU01 (sample SAMEA4835978, study PRJEB28245) | human gut metagenome | biome: gut microbiome; material: fecal sample | place: Denmark | collected 2008
GGTGTATTGAAAATCATCATCGCCGTAGCAATCGCCCGATCGGATGCGGATCGACTGATTTTTTACGCGGCATTAATGAGCTGTGTGCCCTTGTTCGACCTGTTGGCTTTTTCCATTTACGATTACATCAAATACGAAGAGTGTTCGACTCCGAAACTGAAACACTTCGATAAGCAATACATCTATTCCCTCTCCTCCTTCGCCGGCTGGACGCTTTACAGCACAGGCTGCATTATCGGACGCACCCAAGGAATTGCCATCGTACTGAATAAGTTCATGGGAGCGACGATCAACGCCGCTTACGGCATCGCCCTGCAAGTCAACGGCGCCGTAAGTTTCATCTCCCAATCGTTGCTGAACGCCATGAACCCACAAATCGTCAAGGCGGAAGGAGCCGGAAACAGACAGCGTGTGTTACGTCTTTCTGAAATAGCCAGTAAATTCGGTTTTTTACTGCTTGCTTTGCTGGTCATACCGCTGGTGATGGAAATGGCTCAGGTACTCAAATTATGGCTGAACGAATATCCGCCGGGAACAGTATATCTGTGCCAGTTAATTTTGCTGACGGCATTGGTTGACCAGCTGACGATCGGCTTGGCTTCGGCCAATCAGGCCGTAGGTAACATAAAAGCCTACTCCCTGATCGTGAATACGATTAAACTCATCACATTGCCGATCGTGATCGTACTGATGCTATTGGGAGTAAATTACCAATTGACGATGATCTCCTACATCGTCATCGAATTCATTTGCTGCATCTCCCGGTTGTTCTTCCTCAAGCACACAGCAGGACTGTCCATTCGGCATTTCGTACAGGTCGTCTTCAAAATGCAGTCGATTCCGCTGATCGTACTCGTCGGACTCTATTTCGCCACACGACACATTCCGTTTTCGATCTTCTCATTCGGTGTACGCACCGTCGTAATATCTGGAATCTATTTTGCTACAATTTATTTTTTCGGACTATGTCCCGATGAAAAGGAAATTGTTAACCGAGTCCTAAAGAAATTAACACGAAAATGAAAAATCTGCAACGAATTACATTATTTCCCTACTATGCGATACGCCGTATTTACCACTGCTACCTGCAACGATACAATCCGCGTAAATATGCAAAAATACTCCACCGCTGCAGTTGCGGCCGAGAACTCGACCTGGAACATCCGCAAGATTTGAATGAAAAAATCAACTGGATGAAATTCAACACCGACACGACTCGCTGGAGCGAACTTGCCGATAAATACCGGGTTCGGGAATATGTCCGCAAATGCGGATTGGGCGACTTTCTCGTCCGATTATACGGCGTGTGGGAAACTGCCGACGAAATCGATTTTTCAAAACTTCCCGAATCTTTCGTTCTCAAAACCAACAACGCCTCGGGCACAACTCTGATCGTTCCCAATAAAAAAGAACTCGATATTCCCGTTATTCGTAAAACATTGAATCAATGGTTAAAACAACCTTATGGAATCAAATCGGCCGAACCCCATTACCTATCCATTCCTCCTTGTATTATCGCTGAAGAACTGTTGGATGTAACCAAACAGCCAATCGCCTCAACTTCCCTGATCGACTATAAAATTTTGTGTTTCGATGGAAACCCTACCTACATAATAGTTGGGACTAATCGTACACACAAAGATGTCGAATGGTCTTTATTTGACATGAACTGGAACTATCACCCGGAGAAACTAGTTTTCACAAACCACTATAAAGAATGCACCAACCTGGTTCCCCGTCCTGAAACTCTGGATGAAATGCTTCGCGCCGCCCGTATTTTATCGGCCGGATTGCCTCAGGTGCGGGTAGATCTCTACGAAGTCGGGGGCAAACCCTATTTCGGAGAGATGACATTCACCGGTTTGGGCGGATATATGAATTTCTTCACAGAAGAATTTCTCCTTGAACTAGGAGATTACACGAAATTACCAAAACAATAAAGAATGCAGCCGCAAAGAGACCTCTACATCGATTTTTTACGATTCATCGGAATCTCGCTAATCATACTGGCCCATGTCGAAGCTCCGTCAGGAATCACTCAATTCCGGAGCTTCGACGTCCCGTTAATGGTATTCGTCTCGGGACTTTCATTCAGTACTAAGGGGGGGGATTTTGGAAATACGTATGGAAGCGGGTAAAACGGTTGTGCATTCCGGTTTACCTGTTTTTGACCATTTTGTTTACAGCAGTCATCGGTGCCGGGATCGTCGGATTGAAAAATCCCTGGGGTTGGGATCAGATTGCCGGTACCTACCTGTTATTGAACGAACCGAGTATCGGCTACGTATGGATCATCCGGGTTTTTCTGATGATGTCGATAATCGCACCGCCGCTCTACCCTCTCGTCGCAAAAATGAACATGCATAAATTCATTCTCGTGTTATTCCTGATTCTGGGTATCCAGGGATTACTCGTCAAGAGTTCGAACTATATCCATATTCCCGCCTTAGCAACATTTTACCGGGAATATTTTCTGTATGTCATCGGCTACAGTATCCCGCTGATGCTGGGATTGCGACTCAAGAATGCGACCAGCCAGGAATTACGAGTGACCGTTTACTACGCTATCTTCGCACTAATCGCAGGTATTTTAGTGTATGAACTCCAAACTACGGGCCCCATCGTCATCTCGCCCTTCTACAAATATCCTCCGCACGGCTATTTCATTCTCTACGGCGCGTGTGTATCGGTCATTTTATGGGCGGGCAAACCGTTGCTTCAAAATATAATAATGCCCGGTAAAACCGTTATTTCTTTTATCGGAGCTAACACTATGTGGATTTATTTGTGGCACATTCCCGCTATTATTGTAATAAACCGACTGTTGCACCCCGACTACCTGTGGTTCGCAAGATGGGTGGTCATGTATGCCGTAGCCGCAGGAATATATTGGATTCAATACACCTCGGTCAATTACCTGTCCCGCAAATATCCCAATCGGACATGCTGGAATTATTTAAAGTAATTACCCATACACTATAACTACTTATGTCATTTGCGTTCATCATACTATTTTTTGCTTTACTTATCTGGATCAAAGCCTTTATCCATGACAGAATCTCACGGTTTGTCCTGCTGTCTTTCGTGGCTTATTGGTGTTTCGCCCTTTTCTCCTCGACGCTGTCTCCGCTGGGCCTGTTCCCGATCAGCGACGGCACCTACGGGGTTCTGACCTTGGGTGTCCTGTCTTTCGTCTTCGGAATGAGCATCGTAAGTACGAATTCCGAGACGAAATTGAATACATACGATCTGACGCAAATCAAAACGATATTCAACAAAACCCTGTCCAGCAGGATTTTGATCTGTGTCTATATAATTTTCACACTAATCGCACTCAAATACAGCACGAAGGCATTGATCATATCTGCCCTGCAGGACAGCGCCTCTGAAATGGCTGCCGAACGCGAAACGCTGATTTTTGAGGAAAACTATTGGGTAAGCCAGGCATATACCTACCTGATGTTCCCCCTGTTTAATTTCGCATCGATGGCCATTGCTTACATCATCATGTATCAACTCAAAGGTCATCGACTGATGTTATCCATACTATTGTGTTACGCCGCAACCTTTTCCATTCTGGCGGCAGGCCGTTCGCAATTCATGGTCATCCTGCTCTATTTCTTGATCGTTTTCGTTTGCATGGAAAGAGGAAAAGCCATTTTATCTGTAAATTCCAAGCAATTGAAACGCATTGTCATGATCGGATTATTAGCCGTCGGATTGTACATAGGAATGTCCTATATGACGAATTTCCGGAGAACCGGAGAATTACAAAATTCAGAAACGGCGGCGGATTCGCAGATGGATTCAAATATGGCAGAAACCATATTATCATATTCTACCCTCCCTCTGAAACTCTTTGACATCGCTTTGAACGAGGACTATCTTACGCGTCTGGGAGGCTATCGCTACGGACGAGCGACTTTTGCAGGTATGGATGTCGTGGCATGCGGTGCTTTGCGGCGTGCCGGCATCGACGTAGAATCATCCTCGGAAATCGTATATTATCTCCAGGATACCTGGGAGCCGGTTTCTTCGACCACCTCGGCCAACTACGCCTACACCGGACTGTTTTATCATTACATGGATTTCGGCATCTGGGGTGTATTCTTCTTTCCCTTCCTTTTCGGCATGGCATTCCGATACGTGATCCGCCTATTCAACCGCACCCCTTCCGTACCGATGCTCGCTCTGATAGGCATTTGCTATTTCATGATGCTGCATTCAGTGTTCACCTGTTATTTTATAAAACCCTGGATCGTTCTGTATATCATTCTGTTAATCATCTGGCACCGTAAATTACAAAAGAATGTCCCAATCTACTCTGGAACCGACTCTGCATATCGGCTGTAGTACCGACGACAATTACGTACACCATGCCTGCGTAATGCTCTGTTCGTTGCTGGAAAACAACCCCGACGATCGCATCGTCGTGCATTTATTGCATGAAAAGCTGACCCCCAAGAATCAGAAAGCGATCTCGCACCTGGTTGAACGTTACAAGGCGGAAATAGTCTTCCATCGGGTCGATACGACCAAGCTGGCCGGCGTCAAATTCCGGAAAAAAAGGCCTCTTTCGCTCGCGGCCTACTACCGGCTTTTACTCTCGTCACTCCTGCCGCAAACGGATAAAATACTCTATCTGGATGTCGATATGGTCGTTCTGGGCAAAATCAAACCTCTGTTCGAACTGGATATCGAGCCGTATGGCGTCGCCGCAGTAAAAGACGTCGTTCCATGCATCGATGAACACCGGGTGCAGCTGTCTATCCCCTACGGTCAGGACTACTTTTGTTCGGCATTGATGCTCATCAACTTGAAATACTGGCGTGAGCACGATTCCGAGGCACGACTATTGGAATTCGCAAAACGGGAACGCAAAATTTTCTGCCACGATCAGGATGCCCTGAATTATGTATTCAAAAACAGTTGGTACCAATTGCCTCCCAAATGGAACCGCTTCAGCGGATGGCTTTTCCCGGACCGTTATTTCAAAACCAAACAGGATAAACAAGAATATTACCGATCGCCGGCAATTATCCATTTCAGCGCCTACAATCCGGCGGATCGTAAATTATTCGTCCCGCTCGAAACGTACTACAAGAAATATTTGACGCTTTCGGGCTTCCAAATGGCATACAAGCCGATCCGGATCGGACAGAGAATAAAATCGTTCCCGATCGCATTATTGAGAAAGCTGAAATTTGAATATTTAAGGTACAAATATTCGAGATAGATCCGATTTATGCAATACAAGGTAATGGTGCTGTTATCGTCGTATAACGGTGAAAAATACATCCGAGAACAATTGGACAGCATTCTCACCCAGCAAGGGGTCGAGGTGACGCTGCTTGTCCGTGACGACGGATCCCGCGACGCGACACCCCGAATCCTCCGGGAATATGCCGAGCGATGCAAAAACGTCATCGTACTCCCGGAGGAAAACGTGGGTTGTGTGAGCAGTTTCCGAAAGCTGCTGACGGAAGCCTATAATTATATCGATCGAGTCGATTATTTCGCCTTCGCGGATCAGGACGACGTATGGCTGCCGGAAAAATTGAAATCGGGAGCATCGATCCTTGCCGGACTACGACAGGAGGTTCCTTCGATGTATTGCTCCAACTTGACGGTAACGGATGAAAATCTGAATCCTTACGGGCTGATGCACACTTCGCTGCAGGTCCCCGATATGAAATGCAGATCCCTATTTTACAACATTGCCACCGGCTGCACCCTGTTGTTCAACAAACGAATGGTCGAATTGTTCCACACGCATCCTCCGAAATTTCTGAAATACCACGATGCCTGGATCTATCAAACCTGTCTGTTCTTGGGAGATGTCTATTACGATATGACACCCCACATCTTATACAGACAGCACGGCAACAATGTCGAAGGAGCACACCTATCTTCCCTGGCGAAACTGCGCCACAAACTGAAAAAGCTGACAAATTCAGCCGGTCACACTTCGGACGAAGTAGCCCGGGAACTGTTGGAAGTATACGGTAAATCCGGGTTATTGTCTTCGGTGGACTCAAAACACATTGGAATATTGGCCGAGTACAAAAAAAGCTTCCGCAGCCGACTCCGGCTGCTTTTTCCACCCAAAGACAGCGGGCTGAATCGACAGGAAGCAGGCTACAATCTTATTTTGAAATTACGCATTATCTTCGGATATCTTTAACTCTATATCATGACGACGAAAAAAGCTCGCGTTATCGCACTTTATTTACCACAATTTCACCCCATTCCCGAAAACGATGCCTGGTGGGGCAAGGGTTTTACCGAATGGACAAATGTCGCCAAAGCAAAACCCCTGTTTAAAGGACATTATCAACCTCATATTCCCGCCGATCTGGGCTTCTATGACCTACGCTTGCCGGAAGTAAGGGAAGCGCAAGCCGAACTCGCACGGGAAGCCGGAATCGAAGGGTTCTGCTATTGGCATTATTGGTTCGGAAACGGACGCCGCTTGCTGGAGCGGCCTTTCAATGAAGTGCTCGAAAGCGGAAAGCCGGATTTTCCGTTCTGTCTGGCTTGGGCCAACCACTCCTGGAGCAGCAACAGTTGGAAAAAAGGATTCGCATTGCAAAAAAACACTTTGTTACTGGAACAAACTTATCCCGGAGAACAGGATTACATCGACCATTTCCATGCAGTACTGCCCGCTTTGCAGGATAAACGGTATATATGCGTGGACGGCAAACCTTTGTTCGCGGTATTTCGTCCTCACGATTGTCCGGATATGGCCCGCTTCATCGCCATTTGGAGGGATTTGGCCGTCAAAAACAGATTGCCCGGTATCTATTTCGTAGGCATGGTAAACAATGCCCGTAATAAAACCAGCATGATCCCTTCGGTCAACAATGCGGCGGAATGTTACAACAGCGTGCTCGAGCTGGGATTCGACGCCGTTTGTTCCCAGGGTTTGATGCGAGCCGACATATTGGCAAACAAAATGTTCCTCGCCCATGAAGTCCTGAGTCGAATATTCAAGATAAACCACCTGATAACGTATGACCAGGACAAAATCAACAAAAACCTGTTGGTCGAAGAAGACAAATGGGAGAACGTATTTCCGTCCATATACTCGAATTGGGATCGAAGTCCCCGTGCAGGGAAAAAAGCAGCGATTTATGTCAACAGCACCCCGAAGGTTTTCGAGAAATTACTGAGAAATGCCATCGAGTTGATAAAAGACAAGGACGACGAACATAAAATCCTCTTCCTACGCTCCTGGAACGAATGGGGTGAAGGAAATCACGTGGAGCCCGATTTAAAATATGGAAAAGGCTATCTGGAAGCACTGAAAAAATGCCTTTTGGAATAAATCATAAATACCACAACTATATAAAATGGACGATTTTTTAAAAGGCACAACGCTGACATTTCGTATCCTGTACCGAATGAACATCATGCGGGATTACCAAAAACACGGAAGAATTACGTTTTTCAAACTGATCTACTTCATCCTGGCTACTTTTGTAAAGCGCATCCTGTTCACATATGCTTATATGGAATATATATTTGAGCCTCTCAACAAAAAGTTCATACGCCCTACTTTCTGGAGATGGATCGGGTGTAAGGTCGGGAAAAATGTACATATCGGACATTTCGTTTCCCTGGATTTCGGGAACGCGCATTTAATAACCATCGAAGACAACGTCGTGCTCAGCAACAATGTAATTTTATTGTGTCATAGGAGAGATATACAAAATTATCGGGGGGGGGAAGCGGCAACTAAGTTGCCTTTCATATATGCCGGCGTCCACCTGAAGCGAGGTTGCCAGATCGGGGTCCAGAGCATCATCATGCCCGGCGTAACCATCGGACAAGGTGCGATCATCGGCAGTGGATCCGTCGTAACAAAAGACATCCCCGACTGGACGATCGCGGTCGGATCCCCGGCAAAAGTAATCAAGGAATTAAAGTAAAAACGACATGAAAAAACTTTTCCTGGTATTCAGCGTCGATTCAGCGTTGCTCTCCCATCGAAAAGACCTGGCCGTTGCAGCCTTAAAACAAGGTTATGAGGTGACGATCGTGGCAAAAGATACGGGACATAAATCCCAGATCATGCAAATGGGATTTAAGTTTGTCGACCTGCCGATCAACCGGGTAGGCACAAATATATTTGAGGAATTTAAAACACTGTACTTCTTAATCCGCCTGTACAAAAAGGAAAAACCGGATATCGTGCATCACGTGGATCTCAAAATCGTTTTGTGGGGTGGTCTCGCGGCCAGATTGACTAAAACGCGCAGTGTGGTAAATGCAGTCAATGGGCTCGGTACATTTTTTGCTGATGGAAATTTCGATTCCCTCTCCAAACGGATTTTCATGCGGATCATCAAATTTTCCCATAACAGGTCTAATATCACGACAATATTCCAAAATAAAGACGATAAATCCATTTTTATCGACCGGAATATCCTCAGAGAAACACAGACCTTTATGATTAAAGGATCGGGTATCGACCTCAAAACCTATGCAAAAAAAGATCTACCGCACAACGATCCCATAAAAATCGTATTCGCTGCGCGTATCATCCAGGAGAAAGGAATCCTAGATTTGATCGACGCCGCAGAAATCCTTCGTCCCGAATATGAGAACAAATGTCAAATCCTGATATGCGGAGACATCGAATCGAACCCTCACGCCATTTCCAAAGAGGAACTCGACCGACGATGCGACGGCCGGTACATCATATACAAGGGGCATTGTCCGAACATGCAACAAATCTTGGAAACGTCCGACATAGCCGTACTTCCTTCTTATTATAGAGAAGGATTGCCGAAATTCCTGATCGAAGCAAATGCAATAGGACGTCCCATTATTACAACGAACTCCGTCGGATGTAAAGATGCCGTCGTCGATGGCTACAACGGATTTGTCGTCCCCATAAAAAATGCACGGGCCATTGCTGAAAAATTGCGAATCCTGATCGACGATCCGCAATTGAGAGCCGAAATGGGAGACCATGCCCGGCGATATGCCGAACAAAATTTCTCGCTGGCCAACGTCATTGAAAACCATCTGTATATTTATCAAAGCCTAACAGTGAAATGAAACAGAGACAAATATCTTTTTCTCCGCCTGATATCAGCGAGGAAGAAATAAACGAAGTAAGACAAGCCCTGCGCTCCGGATGGATTACCACAGGACCGCGTACCAAGGAGTTCGAACAGGAAATCGCAGCATATTGCCATACGGAGAAAGCCGTCTGCCTGAACTCGGCGACAGCCTGCATGGAGTTGATTCTCCGCATATTGGGTGTCGGCCCCGGAGATGAGGTTATCACTTCGGCATATACCTATACGGCTACCGCGAGCGTCACCTGCCACGTCGGAGCCAAAGTCGTTCTGATCGATACGGCTCCGGGATCTTTCGAAATGGATTACGACAAGCTGGCCGATGCGATCACCGAAAAAACCAAAGTCGTGATTCCGGTGGATCTGGCAGGCATCGTCTGCGATTACGACCGTATTTTCGCAGCGGTCGAAAGCCGTAAACAACTATTCCGCCCCTCGAACGAATTGCAGCGAGCCTTCGGCCGGGTCATCGTTCTTGCGGACGCCGCCCACGCTTTCGGAGCAAAACGTGCGGGCCGGGTCTGCGGCGAAATCGCCGATTTCACCTCATTTTCCTTTCATGCGGTGAAAAACCTCACTACGGCCGAAGGCGGAGCCCTCACGTGGCGCAATATTCCCGGCATCGACAACGAATGGCTTTACAAACAATTCCAGCTCCTTTCGCTGCATGGGCAGAGTAAGGACGCCCTGGCCAAAACGCAACTGGGGGCTTGGGAGTACGACATCGTTTCCCCGGCTTACAAGTGCAACATGACGGACATCATGGCCGGCATCGGGCTGGTACAGCTCAAGCGCTACCCCGAACTGCTGAAGCGCCGCCGGGAAATCATCGAGCGTTATGACAAGGCGTTGCACGGGCTCCACGTACAGGTACTCGCCCATTACGGTCCCGATCACGCTTCGTCCGGGCATTTATACCTGGTGCGGCTACTCGGAAAGGACGTCCCCGAACGCAACGATTTCATTACCCGGATGGCGGAACGGGGCATCGCCTGCAACGTCCACTACAAGCCGCTGCCCATGATGACGGCATACAAGGCACTCGGCTTCGACATCGAGGATTATCCCAACGCCTAT
>UMCU01026894.1_pt1 | contig 9655 bp, 6 predicted proteins | sample 1964331 | NCBI WGS metagenome assembly UMCU01 (sample SAMEA4835978, study PRJEB28245) | human gut metagenome | biome: gut microbiome; material: fecal sample | place: Denmark | collected 2008
CTAACCTATGAACTTATAATAGATAATATAAATAATACTGTCAACTGTATTTTTCTTCATATAAAAAAGACCATACACTTTAATTCATCTTATTCCCAACAGCACTATGGTAATTCAAATGTCATCCTCTCCCCTGTCGCAGGATGGTCAAAAACAAGCTTGTAGGAGCAAAGTGCAAGCTGCTCCCTCACACCGCCACCGGTGCGTCCGGATTTGCTTCCCGTTCCTGAGTTATTTGAGGCAGGCTTCCCATACTTGGTATCTCCTATCAGTGGATAGCCAATATTTGCAAGCTGCAAACGTATCTGATGGTGCCTTCCGGTGAGAAGCTTTATGTCAAATTCTGTTTTATTGCATTCATTTGATATTATCCTGTACTGAAGCACTGCTTTTTTTGCCAGCTTGTCTTTTTCGCTTGTGATTTTAGATGTATTGGTACGCTTGTCAAATGAGATATAATCTGTAAGAGTATGCCATGCCGAGTCATGATTATCTTCTTCCTTATCTGCTCCCGACACTCCCTGCCCTCTGCTTGCCGCACGATAATATTTCTCGGTTGTATGCTCCTTTATCTGCCTGCTCAAGGATGCCGCGGCTTTCTGATTCTTGGCAAATACCATCACGCCCTCTACCGGCTGGTCGAGTCTGTGCACTATACCGACATAGGGCGGCTCATTTTTAGCCGCCCTGTAATTTCTTATGAAGCTCTCCATGTCCTGCTGCCCTATACGCCTGGTCTGTGTAGCAATTCCTGCCGGCTTGTAGCAGACGATAATGTCGTTGTCTTCGTAAATGATATCTGGTTTTCCCATGTTGTAACTCCCGCAAATTGTTATTGTAAATTTTAACTGTTCAGCACATTTACAGTTGCGATACGCAAGCATATAGCCAAGTGTCACCTCACATATACAAACGAAGGCAGCATCGGTGTAAAATAATAGTTACTTATTATATTTTATCAACTTTATGAGTTGTTAGCAATGGTATTAAAAAACTAATTCTGACAATTTAAAACCTTTTTTGCACATTCTATCTGTTCCTTTGTAGGAGGCTCCACCCCCTCAAGCTGATATGGTATACCAAGCTCCTTCCACTTGAACACCCCAAGTGTGTGGTACGGCAGCACCTCAACCCTTTCCACCGTTTTAAGTGTGTCGATAAACTCTCTAAGCTGCTTTAAATATCTCTCATCCGTGGTGATTCCAGGCACAAGCACATGACGTATCCACATTTTTTTACCGTTTTTTGAGAGATATTGTGCCATATCAAGGATATTCTTATTTGTCTGTCCCGTAAGCTTTTTATGCTCCTCGTCATCTATATGCTTGATGTCCAGCATGAAGAGATCTGTATATTTCATCAGCTCATTAAATTTGCCGAAAAACGGTTCTTCCACGGTAAACGGATTTCCTGATGTGTCAAGGCATGTGTTTACACCTTTTTCCTTTGCAAGCTTAAATAGCTCTGTGACAAAGTCTATCTGCAAAAGTGCTTCACCTCCGCTTACTGTGATGCCGCCTGTTTGCTTCCAGTACGCTTTATAGCGCATGGCGGTCTTTAGCACCTCCTGCGGTGTCATCAGCTTTGCACCGTCATTTTCGCCGCATTTGGCCCATGTGTCCGGGTTGTGGCAGTATTTACAGCGCATATTGCAGCCCTTCAAAAAGACTATATATCTCACTCCCGGGCCGTCGGCTGAGCCGAAGCTTTCTACCGAGTGTACTCTTCCTAGTGTTTCTCCCATGTTTTACCTCCTAGGTTGTTGCTACTACTTTTATTTTATGGTACGGAATTTTCGGCAACCCGCCGACCGGGACTTAGCAATGCTCAGGTTCTTCGGGCTAAGAGGCTGTATGAATTATGATTTAGGTTTTCTATGCTTGACGCGACCGGCTTTTACACACCTTCCGAAAATTCCTTACGCTGTGGTGTTATTTAGAAAATCAGAATATGCAGGCACTGGGCCTGCACATTCTGGAATGTTGGATATTTTTTTATATTACATTCTCTCGTGGCATGTACGTGAGATTACATCGAGCTGCTGCTCTCTTGTGAGGTCGATGAACTTAACTGCGTATCCTGATACTCGGATTGTGAAGTTTGCATACTCCTCCTTCTCAGGATGCTCCATTGCATCGATGAGCTTCTCTTTACCGAATACATTTACATTGAGGTGATGTGCACCCTGGTCGAAGTATCCGTCCATTACGTTTACAAGATTGTCAATTCTCTCACCCTCGTTGTTTCCGAGTGCTCCCGGGTTGATGGTCTGTGTATTTGAGATTCCATCAAGCGCCCACTCATATGGAAGCTTTGTGAGTGAGTTTAAGGATGCGAGAAGTCCGTTCTGCTCTGCGCCGTATGATGGGTTTGCTCCCGGTGAGAGTGGCTCTCCGGCTTTACGTCCGTCAGGCATTGCTCCTGTAGCTTTTCCGTATACTACGTTTGATGTAATTGTAAGGATTGATGTTGTAGGCTCTGAATCACGGTATGTGTGATGCTTCTTTAACTTGTCCATGAATGTCTTAAGAAGCCATACACCGATTTCGTCCGCACGGTCATCATCGTTTCCGTATTTAGGGAACTCTCCCTCAATTTCGAAATCCTTTGCCAGTCCGCTCTCGTCACGTACTACTTTAACCTTTGCATATTTGATTGCTGAAAGAGAATCGATTACGTGTGAGAATCCTGCGATTCCTGTTGCAAATGTTCTCTTTAAGTCTGTATCCATGAGTGCAAGCTCTGCTGCCTCATAGTAGTATTTGTCATGCATGTACTGGATAAGGTTTAATGTATTTACATAGATGTCTACTAACCAGTCCATCATCTTGTCGTATTTCGCCATTACCTCGTCATAGTCAAGGTACTCTGCTGTGATAGGTGCGTAGTTTGGTCCTACCTGCTCACCTGATTTCTCATCAACACCACCGTTGATAGCGTAAAGGAGACATTTTGCAAGGTTTGCACGTGCTCCGAAGAACTGCATCTCTTTACCTGTCTGTGTTGCAGATACACAGCAGCAGATTGCATAATCATCGCCCCATACCGGCTTCATTGCGTCATCGTTCTCATACTGGATTGAGCTTGTCTCAATTGAGATGCGGGCTGCATAATCCTTAAAGGTCTGAGGAAGCTTTGATGAGTAGAATACTGTGAGGTTTGGCTCCGGTGCAGGTCCCATGTTCTCTAATGTATGGAGGAAACGGAAGTCTGTCTTTGTAACCATTGAACGTCCGTCCACACCTGTTCCTGCCACGTCAAGTGTTGCCCATACAGGATCACCTGAGAATAACTGGTTGTATGAAGGGATACGTGCAAATTTAACCATACGAAGCTTCATTGTAAAATGGTCGATGAGCTCCTGTGCTTCCTGCTCTGTGAGGATGCCCTTGTCCATATCTCTCTTGATGTAAATGTCAAGGAATGTAGATACACGTCCTACTGACATTGCTGCGCCATTCTGTGTCTTGATTGCTGCAAGGTATCCGAAGTATAACCACTGAACTGCCTCTTTTGCGTTTGTTGCAGGTCTTGAGATATCGTATCCGTAAATCTCTGCAAGCTTCTTCATATCCTCAAGACATTTAATCTGCTCTGCGATTTCCTCTCTTAAACGGATAACATCATCTGTCATCTGTCCACAGCCACAGTTTGCCTTATCCTTCTTTTTCTCCTCGATGAGGTAATCAAGTCCGTATAATGCTACTCGACGGTAATCGCCCACGATACGTCCGCGGCCGTATGTGTCAGGAAGACCTGTAAGGATCTTTGCATGACGAACCTTCATCATCTCAGGTGTGTATGCATCGAATACTGCTGTGTTGTGTGTCTTATGATATTTTGTGAAAATCTCCTTGAGCTTGTCGCTTACATTGTAACCATATGTCTCAGCAGCCTGTACCGCCATCTTGATTCCACCGTAAGGCATGAATGCTCTCTTTAACGGCTTATCTGTCTGAAGACCTACAATCTGCTCGAGGTCCTTTAATGACTCATCTATATATCCAGGGCCGTAAGCTGTGATTCCTGTTACAACCTCTGTCTCCATGTCAAGAACTCCGCCCTTGGCACGCTCCTCTTTCTGTAATTTCTGGAGTGCATCCCACAGCTTGTTTGTAGCATCTGTCGGATCAGCTAAAAAGCTCTCGTCTCCGTCGTATGGAGTGTAGTTGTCCTGAATAAACTGACGGACGTTGATTTCCTCTTTCCAAAGACGTCCTTCAAATCCATCCCACTCTTTCATTTCTATCATTGTAATATCCTCCTTAAAATGTGTGAATGTTACTTCGTTTGATTAGTTTTGTTTAACTGTGGTTAGTATATACTTACTACAGTATTTTTGTCAATATCCATGTTGTTTCTTTTGAGATACATTCCCTGGTTATTTACACGACTATGGCTGATTTTATAATCAAAAAGAGCCGGCTGTCCGGGTTTATCGCCCAGACGGTCGGCTCTTATTTGTTATATTTCATGTGGTTATTCCACTTATCCGTCAGTCATATAACACGTTCATAGTAGACTATTTTTCTCAATAAAGCAATAGGTTTTTAGAACTATTTTTATTCTTTTCTATTCCGCACGGACCGCCCAGCGCATCTTCGTGGACCTGGCACGTCCGTTCTGAGCACATTCCTGTGCTGATGGACGAATCACATCCTTGGAATAGTCGCTGTATATTCCTGCTTTATATCCTGCCTTGAGTGCCTTTTTGACCAGCTTGTCCTCTCCTGAATGGAAGGTAAGGATGGCAGCTCTTCCTCCGGGCTTTAATGCTCCCGGAAGCTTTTCCATAAACTCATATAGCACCTCAAACTCATGGTTTACGTCTATGCGGAGCGCCTGGAATGTGCGCTGACAGGTCTTTTTGATTATGTCCTTCTTATCCTTTTCAGGCAGAAAATCGAGTGTCTGCTCTATAATGTGACGAAGCTTTGTGGTCGTATCTATGCGGTTCCCCTTCCTGATCTCGTCTGTGATAGCCTTTGCAAGCTCCTCGCAATACGGCTCATCTGAGTTCTCATAGAGCATACCTGAAAGTTCCTCACGGGATATATTATCAAGCCGCTCTGCCGCACTGATACCGGCATTTGGATTAAGACGCAGATCCAGCGGTCCATCCACCTTAAACGAAAAACCACGCTCAGGATTATCTATCTGCATTGATGAAACTCCCAGATCGGCAAGTATGAAATCAAAGCCTCCTACTTCCTTTGCAATCTCATCTATTGTGCAGAAGTTTTGAAGCTTTATGGTGAGAATATCCTCTCCAAAGCCTGCTTCAGCGAGACGCTTTTTTGTCTTTTCAGACTCGATTGGGTCAACATCTGTAGCAAACATATGTCCCTGTCCTTCAAGCTTTTCAAGCATTGCCCTTGTGTGGCCACCGTATCCGAGTGTGGCATCAAAGCCTGTCTGTCCCGGCTTTATGTCCAGAAAATCTATGATTTCTTTTACCATTATGGATATGTGCATGCCCGCAGGGGTATTTCCCTTGCTGATGACATGCTCAATTGTATCCCTGTATTTTTCCGGGTTTAATTCCTTGTATTTTTCCTCAAATTTTTTGGGATATTTTCCGCTATAGTGCACGCGGCGCTTGTGCTGTTTTTCTTCGCTCATTTTATGCTCCGTTTCATTCTGGGTTAGAACTGTTATGCTGACTTTTGCTACAGTATAACTTTTATTTTACTTTTCCGCAAGATAATGACTTACATTCCTATACCATCTGCACGAGCCACACGTCGCTTTTCACCATGAAGTATCCGATGACTACCTTTATCAGCTCTGTGGCCTGCACAAGGAAGTACACTGCTACTATGCCAATTGCTGTGTATTTGGCGAGCACAAATGCCACCGGCACCACTATCACCCACGTAAATACGGAGTCAAACAGAAATGTGACCAGTGTCTTGCCGCCTGAGCGGAGTGTGAAATACGACGAATGTGTAAATGCACAAAACGGCATAATTATCGCTGATACCGCTATGAAGCTTGTTGCAAGTGACTTGATTTCATCTGTTGTGTTATATATCTGAGGGAAAAATCCGCCTACCAGAAGCATGACCGCCGCCATTATAGAACAGCAGAACACACTGAACACTATCATCTTGTTATCCGCATCCTTTGCCTTTTCAAGCTCACCGGCTCCAAGATACTGCCCTACAACTATGCTGATGCATGCGCCAAGCTGTATAAACACGATATTGAAAAGGTTTGTTATCGTTGTCGCAATGTTTAAACCTGCGATTACCGAGAGCCCACGTACTGAATAGCACTGTGTAACCGTTGTCATGCCTGCTGCCCATAAAAGCTCATTGAGCATGAGTGGCAGTCCCTTGATGAATATAGTCTTAAACTCACCAAACGGCATTCCTATTCCTCTGTAAGCGCCCTCGAGATATCTATTCTTATCCCTGTTTTTATGCGCCCACAGCACAACTATTATTGTCTCAATATATCGCGACATCACCGTGGCAATAGCTGCTCCCGCCACACCCAGCTTTGGTATCGGTCCTATTCCGAAGATGAGCAGAAAATCAAGCACCGCATTGCTTCCAACTGCTGCAAAGCTTGCAACCATCGGTACAAAAGTCTGTCCTGTTTCCTTTATGTTTGTCGCATAGGCCTGTGTCACCGCAAACGGTATGAGACCTATCATAACAATTTCCAGATATTCCTTTCCATATTCCAGTGCTACCTCCGTGGCACCGTTTCCTGCCGTATCTGTCAGATAAAGTGATATGAAACCTGTTCCGTTCGTGATAAACAGTGTCATCGCTATTGCTGTAACAAGCAGCGCTGCATACAGCTTGAATCTGAAGGAATACATATGCCCCTTATGATTTCCCTTGCCAAAATACTGTGCTCCGAATATACTTGCCGCTGACACTGCCCCAAACACTGCCAGATTGTACACAAATATGAGCTGGTTTACGATTGCTACTCCCGACATCTGCTCTGTACCAAGCTGTCCTACCATAATGTTGTCCAGAAAGCTTACCAGATTTGTGATTGCATTCTGGATTATCATTGGTATGGCCAGCATGAGATATCGCTTATAAAATGCTTTGTCTCCTATATATTTTTGTCTGAATTTATGCATGTTTGTCCCCCTTTCGATTTCTCCATGGTTCTTTCGTGCAATGTTACTATTTTACTACGTCAGACTTTATTTTTCAAATATTTTATGTGTTTTTCCTTAACTTATTTTAGGATTCAGAATTTTGTATCATAATGGCCATGGGGCGGGGCGTAAGTCACAGAGTCCGGGTGGGCACGCCACGCTCTCGCTTCCGCTACGCTTCGCAGCTAAGATTCTGTACGAATTATGCCTTGGGGTTTTTCTATGCTTGACGAAACCGGCTTTTATGCGCCGTCCATGGCGCATAACGCCTTGCCCAGCCGTCCATGGCTGGACATTTCTGGGTTTCATGGGCATAATTCTACAGCTTCTAAGCTGCTCCGCTATTCGCGTCCGCGAGAGCGTGGCATGCCCACCCGGACTCTGTGACTTACGCCCCTTACGTTGTGGTTGGTTTTAATTTTTATTATATCTGCGTCCTATTATAAACGGCACCGAAAACTATTATATCGAAGCTATTGTATAATAACAGTACTATTTTCCAATAATTAAAGCTCCCGACTGACAACACTATTTGCGTTGTCAATCGGGAGCTCTTAATTTTAAATTCTAATATCTAACTGTTATAATTATAGCTTTACTTTTTATGTCAATATCCTGTTTATTTGTTTACTGTCGGTTCATATCCTGTGTTTCCTGATACTTTCTGATTACGAAAAACATGGTAGTTCCATCACCCTCTTTGCTGGTAGCCCATATCTTGCCGCCGTGATCCTCTATAATCTTCTTTACGATGGAAAGTCCTATGCCGCTGCCTCCGGTAGCCGAATTTCTCGACGCATCCGCTCTGTAAAATCTGTCAAAAATATATGGCATATCTCTCTGGTCGATTCCTCGTCCATTGTCCTCGATTTCAACCTGTATGAAGTCACCAACATCATTTATCCTGATATCTATATAGCTTTGTGTCTTGTTCATATACTTCACCGAATTGCCGACTATATTATTAATCACACGGCGAATCTGCTCCGGATCAGCAATGATAAGCACGTTGCTATCCACATGATTCTCATATGAAAGCCTGATATTTTTTGCCTCAAGATCGAGTCCTATTTCCTCAACACAGTCGTTAAAATAATCTGTGACATTTATCTTCGCAAAATTGTATGGAATCCTGTTCGTATCAATCTTCGAGTAAAGTGTCAGCTCATTAATGAGCTTATCCATATCGTTTGCCTTATTGTAAATGGTTCTGACGTATTTATCTACCTTTTCAGGGGTGTTTGCCACTCCGTCAAGTATGCCCTCGGCATAGCCCTTTACCGCAGTAATAGGAGTCTTTAAATCATGTGCGATATTGCTGATTAACACTCTGTTTTCAGACTCATTCGTCACCTTTTCCTCGGCATTTTTCTTGAGGCGGGCACGCATCTGCTCAAACGCAGTACACAGCTCGCCAATCTCTCCGTCGCTCGGACTCGTCTCAAGCTCAAAGTCCAGATTGCCATCCTTGATATTTTCAGCGGCAATACGCAGCCTCTCTATCGGTGTGATGATACTCCTGTATATCCACACTATAAGCATGGCAGCCGTAGTAAGAAGTATCAATACTAGTGCAAATGCTCCCTCTATCAAAACAGTCCTGACCTCAGGGATCACGCACGCAGTTGATGTCACTATGTAAAGACTCGCCTCGTCACCATCACTGTCACGAAAATTGAGCTGCTTTATGAGCACCTTGTCATCACTGTCCATATAACTGCTCACATCAGAGCTGCTCTGCTTATTGGATATTCGCGGAAGCTTTCTCAAAATATCATCATTATCAATTCCACCATTGAAAATGAGCTCTCCTTCACTTTTCACTATGAGATATGAATACTTCTTCTCCAGCTTCTTATTTATCTTAGTCAGATAATCACTATCAAGAAGCCTGGATGGTTCTATGAGCGATGTCTTCTCAAGCTCATCATATGTGCGCCCTGTCACCTTGTTCAGAAACTGCACCGTGTCAGTGAGCGCGAGCATGCCCGCATCCTCCATGCCATATGTCTTGTTTATGGCCTTTAGCTGAATCTTATTGAAGCCCACAAGCACTATACTGGTGAGCACAACAGGCACAAAAATAATTATGCAGAATGATATAGCAAGTTTTGTTTTTATCTTCATAGTATTCTCCATTTGAATAAATTAATAAGCCACTTTATATATACAACAAGGACATATCCTTTCTTATTTGAATTTGATATGTCCTATTAATACTACAATATCTACTATATTTTTTAAAAATCACTACAGCTTAAATCTATATCCCACACCCCAAATAGTCTCAATATACTGTGGCTTTGCAGTGTTCATCTCGATTTTCTCACGAATCTTCTTGATATGTACAGTGACTGTCGCGATATCTCCGACCGAATCCATATTCCAGATTTCCTTGAAGAGTTCCTCCTTGGTAAATACATGGTTTGGATTCTCAGCAAGGAATGTGAGCAGGTCGAATTCCTTTGTGGTAAACTGCTTTTCCTCTCCGTTTACCCAAACACGGCGGGCTGTTTTGTCAATCTTGAT
>UMCU01000119.1_pt1 | contig 9155 bp, 8 predicted proteins | sample 1964331 | NCBI WGS metagenome assembly UMCU01 (sample SAMEA4835978, study PRJEB28245) | human gut metagenome | biome: gut microbiome; material: fecal sample | place: Denmark | collected 2008
TTGTTTTATATAATTTTCTTTCCCTTATTTTTTCCCTTATCAGAGATCGTAAACTCGTATGGGAAGATATAACATAAGGGAAAGCCTAAGGGAAAGCTTTCCTGCGATAAACTTAGTGTTTTCAAGGGCTTGTAAGGAATTTGATAACATAATATAACAATTATTAAATCCCTTAGAATATGTGAAATCTCAATTCAAGTTTGAGGAGGTAAACACTTTGGATGTTGAGAAAGCTAAATCATATTACAATCAAATAAGAAGTGAAGATTTATGTGATTGTGATTATTGTAAAAACAATATTCAAGAAGTCAAAGCAGCTTATTCTACCTTTTTTATAGGCACTCATCCCATAACCGGGAGTTCCGTAACGTAAATTGGCAGATTCTGTGGTGCGCTTCACAGCGTAAATTAGGCATGTATAAGCGTCCTCTCACAAGTCATCCATAATGTAAATGAAAGAAAAACGGTACAGACAAATATGATTTCCTTTGTGAGCCATGGAGATAAGACTCTTCAGAGGCTTATCGGAATGTCCGGCGAACAGGAACATTATATTTCGTCTGCACCGTTTTTCTTTTCATAAACCTATAAAATCATGTCTTGTGAGAGGACGCTTATATTTGCCCTTCACAACCTAGGAACTGCACCACAGAATCTGCGACACTACGCCAATTAAACTCCGGTTTATTTGTAAAACCGCTCTAACGAATCCATGCGTGCACTCATATTTGCAAACATCGCATCCACGATCGTGATAGCTGCCATAGATTCCACGACAACAACAGCACGCGGTACGATGATCGGATCGTGGCGCCCTTTGATATTGATGTCGATCTCTTCGCCGGATTTATTGACCGTGTGCTGGGTGGCAGAAATGGAAGGCGTCGGTTTGATCGTGGCGCGGAGAATGATATCGGAACCATCACTCATGCCGCCCAAGATACCACCGGCGTGATTTGTTTCTTTGGAAACAGAACCATCCGCTCCGATGCGGAAAGCATCGTTGTTGTTCTTGCCGGTTGCCTTGGCAACGTCAAAACCATCTCCAATCTCGAAACCTTTTACGGCGCCGATGGACATGACGGCTTTGGCGAGGTTTGCGTTCAGCTTTTCAAAGACCGGATCGCCGATACCTGCCGGAACACCGGAAATGATACACTCCACGACACCGCCGGAAGAATTTTGTTCAGCGATGCAGGCTTCCAGATAAGCCATTGCATTTTCTGCGGCATCGGCATCCGGCATGTACACCGGATTTTTCAGAATCTCTTCGGCATCGAAATGACGCGGATCGCATGCGATTGGACCAATGGATTTAGAATAGGTCATAAGTCTGATGCCAAGCTGATCCAAAATTTTGACTGCGATCGCTCCGGCTGCCACACGTCCGATTGTTTCACGGCCGGAGGAACGGCCACCACCGCGGTAATCTCTGAAACCATATTTCATATCAAAGGTGTAATCAGCATGTCCCGGACGATAATAGGATGCAATTTCACTGTAATCTTTGGACTGCTGGTTTTTATTATATACAACAAGTGAGATTGGAGTTCCGGTTGTTTTTCCCTCAAATACACCGGATAAAATCTCAACGGAGTCATCCTCCTTACGCGGGGTAGTGAATTTGGACTGTCCCGGTTTTCTGCGATTTAAAAATTTCTGGATATCTTCCTCACAGAGAGAAAGTCCTGCCGGACATCCATCTACAACGACACCGACTCCTTTTCCGTGGGATTCCCCCCAGGTTGTTATTTTAAATATATTTCCAAATGTTGATCCTGCCATAGGTATGTACTCCTTTATCACCAAATATAAAATGATTATAAAAGATTTCGCTTTGCGCGACAATAAGAATATGGTAAAATATAAAAAGTTGTAAAAAAATTTGTGAGGAGGTTCCAAGAATGGAACAATACCCTGTGAGAAAAATAGAAAAACCGATCGACTGGTGCGTGACAGTGCCGGGGTCTAAGAGCATGACAAACCGGGCGCTTTTAATGGCAGCACTCTCGGATGGGACAGTGACATTAGACGGCGTGCTTTTTTCAGATGATTCCAGACATTTTATCAGCTCACTGACTGCGTTGGGCTTTGATGTTCTCGTGGAAGAGGAAAAAAGGCGTGTGACGGTAAAAGGAGAAGGCGGAACAATTCCGAAAAAAGAAGCAGAGATTGATGTTGGAAGTGCAGGAACAGCCGCCAGATTTCTGACAGCAATGCTTGGAATGTCAGATGGCAGTTATGTGATCCAGGCATCCGGGCAGATGAAAAAAAGACCGATGAAAGATCTGTTTGTCTTATTGGAGCATACGGGGGCAGAGATTATATATCTGGAACAGGAGGGTTTTCTTCCTGTGAAAATTAATGGGCAGAGAAAAGACCAGAAGCTTACAGTCCGGCTTGACATCAGCAGGAGTACCCAGTTTTTGAGTGCCATGCTTTTGATTTCGCCGATGCTTCCGCAGGGACTGCATATTCAGATCACAAGTGAGAAGACGGATGGTTCTTATATCCGGATCACACGCAATATGATGGAAAACTGGGGTGTGCAGACGCAGTTTGATGGAAAGAATTATGAGGTGATGCCGGGGGCAGCTTATCATAAAACTACTTATGTCGTAGAACCGGATATGTCGGCGGCATGTTATTTTTATGGTGCGGCAGCGATCACCGGAGGAAAAGCCATAGTCGAAAATGTGCATATGGACAACACGCAGGGAGATAAAAAATTCTTAAAGGTGTTGGAGCAGCTCGGCTGTAAAGTGACAGATACCGCAAAAGGGATCTGTGTGGAAGGCCCGGAACATGGAAATATTCATGGAATCGATATAGATATGAACGATTTTTCTGACCAGACGATGACGCTTGCGGCGATGGCGCCATACGCAGATGCACCGGTGCATATTTCGCACATTGGCCACATCAGACTTCAGGAGTCTGACAGGATCCATGCGATCGTGACAGAACTGCGGCGTGCCGGTATCCGGTGCGAGGAAGAAGAAGACGCTTTGACCATTTATCCGGGAGTGCCGCATGCAGCTGTGATAAAAACATATGAAGACCACCGCATGGCAATGGCATTTTCGCTGCTTGGTTTACGGACTGACGGGATCATAATAGACGATCCGCTATGCTGCAAAAAAACATTTGAAAATTATTTCGAACTGTTTACAATGTTGACACAAGAGTGATCATATACAATGAAAAAAAGAATTTTAGTACCATTGCGAGTGACACGTAGCGGAAGCGTGTTTTCGTTGATCTTGTTAACTTTTCGTAATATTCATAACGTAAAATCGAGTTTCACAATTGCCTAATATAACGGAAACAGGAAGGAGTACGAAAAAATTGTACGAGTTATTAAAAGAAGAGGGAAGAGCCAAACGTGGAGTATTTCACACGGTGCACGGAGACATCCAGACCCCTGTGTTTATGAATGTCGGCACAGTGGCAGCAATCAAGGGAGCTGTCTCCACTGAGGATTTAGAACAGATCAAATGTCAGGTGGAATTATCGAACACTTACCATCTGCATGTGAGAACAGGAGATAAACTCATCAAGGAGATGGGCGGATTACATAAATTCATGTCATGGAACCGCCCGATCCTTACAGATTCCGGTGGATTTCAGGTGTTTTCCCTTGCCGGTTTAAGAAAAATCAAAGAGGAAGGCGTTTATTTCCATTCTCATATTGACGGAGCCAAAATTTTCATGGGACCGGAAGAGAGTATGCAGATCCAGTCAAATCTCGGCTCAACGATCGCCATGGGTTTTGACGAGTGTGCGCCGGCTCTTGCGGAACGCCCTTATGTGGAGGCATCCGTAGCGAGAACGACACGATGGCTGGAGCGTTGTAAAAAAGAAATGAACCGCCTCAATTCGTTAGAGGATACCGTAAATAAAAACCAGATGCTCTTCGGTATCAACCAGGGTGCGATTTATGCGGATATCCGTATCGATCATGCCAAGAGAATCTCGGAGCTCGATCTCGACGGCTATGCAGTCGGAGGTCTCGCAGTCGGGGAAACACATGAGGAAATGTACTATATTTTGGATGAGACAGTTCCTTATCTGCCGAGAAAGAAACCAACTTATCTGATGGGAGTGGGAACTCCGGCAAATATTTTAGAAGGCGTTGACCGCGGTATTGATTTCTTTGACTGTGTTTATCCGTCACGGAATGGTCGTCATGGACATGTATACACCAATCAGGGAAAGATCAATCTGTTTAACCAGAAATATGAAAAAGATATGCGTCCGATCGAGGAAGGCTGCCAGTGTCCGGCGTGCCGCAGATACAGCAGGGCATACATCCGCCATCTGCTGAAAGCAAAAGAAATGCTTGGAATGCGTCTGTGTGTACTGCATAATCTTTATTTCTACAATACGATGATGGAAGAGATCCGGGATGCGCTTGATGCCGGAAACTTCAGATCGTATAAGGAAGAAAAACTTTATAACATGGGACAGATCGACCGTGAAAAAGAAATGAGCGGACAGAAGAAGTTCTATTAAAAGGACAGATATTGTCTAAGACTAAATATTTTATAAAATTAATTGGAAAAGCTTGCCGAAACGCAAGGTTTTGTGTACAATGTTTTATAGTTTCTAAAAATATCAAAATACGATATTAGAGAGCAATAAGTTTTTAGGAGGAAGAAAGATGTTATCAATCTTGGCATCATCAGGAGCATCATCCGCAGCAGGAATGGGTGGAATGATCCTTTGGTTAGTTATTTTATTTGCATTTATGTATTTCTTCATGATCCGTCCACAGAAGAAAGAGACTCAGAAGAAAAATGCAATGTTATCGGAACTTGCAACAGGAGATACTGTTTTGACAACAAGTGGCTTCTACGGTACAGTTATTGATATCACAGACGATACAGTCATTGTTGAGTTTGGAAGCAACAAGAACTGCCGTATCCCAATGCAGAAATCTGCAATTGCAGCAGTTGAAAAACCGGAAGAAGCATAATGTAAATAGAGTGCTTTATCATAAGACGTCGGCAGTTGCCGGCGTCTTATCTGTATCTGAAAGAGCATCAGGGAAGCGGACTGCTTATGGAACTGCTGTTTCACGCATGATCCGGATCAAAATATGATGATGAAAGGGAAAGAAAATGGTTTGTCTTGAAAAGCTGGATAGAAGTGATTTTGAAGAAGTTTATCGTATTATGGAACAGAGTTTTCCGGCAGATGAGAGAAGAAAAAAGGAAGGGCAGAAAAAACTTCTGGATGAAGAAAAATATGAGCTGCTCGGTGTAAGAAACGAGGGAGGGCTTCTGGCATTTTTAGCAGTCTGGGAGTTTGCGGAATTTGTCTTTATCGAGCATTTTGCAGTCAGTGAGAAAGCAAGAAACAGTGGGATCGGCGGAAAAATGTTAGAGGAACTGGCAAGGCAGAAAGCAGGAAAAGTTGTTCTGGAGGTGGAATTGCCGGAGGATTCCCTGAAAAAAAGAAGAATAGGATTTTATGAGCGGCATGGGTTCACTTTTAACGAATATCCATATATCCAGCCGCCGATGGGAGAAGACCGGCATGAAATCCCCCTGCGGATCATGTCAGCACCGGAACCGCTTTCAGAGGATGAGTTTCAGAGCGTGCGCACAGAATTATACGAAAGTGTTTATCATTATGTATGTGAGGAATGATAAGCTGTATTTTCTATAGGTAACAGTTATGACTATTATGAAAAAGAAAAATAGCAATGATAGTTGAAATGTTTCCAAAGATACTATATTATAGTCTTTATAAATACTGTCGGCAATTACTGTGCTAAAGTGAAAAAGATACGGATTCACAGAGGTGCACAGACAGGCTGTGAATTGAAAGAAAAGAGGGATTGGATATGGAGTGTCATATTGGTGTGATCTCAGGCGATGGAATCGGACCGGAGATCGTGGCAGAGGCGAAAAAAGTTTTAGATAAAGCAGGGGAGAAATACGGACATTCGTTTACGTATCAGGATATTCTGATGGGAGGATGTTCGATCGATGCGACAGGCGTGCCGCTTACCGATGAGGCAATTGCAGCTGCAAAGGCATCGGATGCAGTTCTGATGGGATCGATCGGTGGAAACACACAGACTTCCCCATGGTACAAACTGGCTCCGGAATTAAGACCGGAAGCAGGACTGTTAAAATTGAGAAAGTCTTTGAATTTATTTGCAAATTTAAGACCTGCTTATTTATATGAAGAATTGAAAGAAGCTTGTCCGCTCCGTGACGATATTATCGGAGATGGATTTGATATGATGATCATGCGCGAACTGACCGGAGGTCTTTACTTTGGGGCGAGAAAGACGGAGATGGTTGATGGTGTGATAACTGCAACCGATACACTTACTTACAATGAAAACGAGATCAGAAGAATCGCAAAGCGCGGATTTGATATCGCCATGAAGCGCAGAAAAAAAGTGACAAGCGTAGATAAGGCAAATGTTTTAGATTCCTCCAGATTATGGAGAAAAGTAGTGGAAGAAGTCGCAAAGGATTATCCGGAAGTTACTTATGAGCATATGCTCGTAGACAACTGCGCAATGCAGCTTGTCAAAGATCCAAAACAGTTTGATGTCATTTTAACAGAGAATATGTTTGGAGATATTTTATCAGACGAGGCAAGTATGGTGACAGGCTCTATCGGAATGTTATCCTCCGCAAGTCTGAACGATACCAAATTTGGTCTGTATGAGCCAAGCGGCGGTTCTGCACCGGATATCGCAGGAAAAGGAATTGCCAATCCAATCGCAACGATTTTAAGCGCAGCGATGATGCTCCGCTATACGTTTGATCTTGATAAAGAGGCAGATGCGATAGAAGCAGCCGTCAAACAGGTGTTAAAAGACGGTTACCGCACGATCGACATTATGCCGCAGGAAGATGCAAAGAAAGCATATGTAACACAGGTTGGCACATCACAGATGGGCGATCTGATCTGTGAGCGTATTTAATACAGAAAGATGGAATGGTATCACCTGAGGAGGAATATCCGGGCTGAATGATAATTTCAGGTGAGGGAAAGGAATGATAGAATATGAAGAGTGATAATGTAAAATCAGGGATGCAGCAGGCTCCACACAGAAGTCTTTTTAACGCACTGGGCTTTACAGAAGAAGAAATGAAAAAACCAATGGTAGGTATCGTAAGCTCCTACAACGAGATCGTACCGGGTCATATGAATCTGGATAAAATCGTAAATGCAGTGAAATTAGGCGTTGCAGAGGCAGGCGGTGTGCCGGTTGTATTCCCGGCGATCGCAGTGTGCGATGGAATTGCAATGGGACATATCGGGATGAAATATTCTCTTGTCACAAGAGATCTGATCGCAGATTCCACCGAGTGTATGGCACTCGCACATCAGTTCGATGCACTTGTCATGGTTCCAAACTGTGATAAAAACGTTCCGGGACTTTTGATGGCAGCAGCAAGAATCAATGTTCCGACTGTATTCGTATCCGGTGGACCAATGCTTGCAGGTCATGTGCACGGCAAAAAGAGAAGTCTTTCCTCTATGTTTGAGGCAGTCGGTTCCTACGCAGCAGGAACGATGACGGAGGAGGAAGTAAAAGAGTATGAAGAGAAAGTTTGTCCAACCTGCGGTTCCTGTTCAGGAATGTACACCGCAAACTCGATGAACTGTCTGACAGAAGCACTCGGTATGGGATTAGGCGGAAATGGAACCATCCCTGCAGTTTATTCAGAGCGTATCAAACTTGCAAAACATGCAGGAATGGCAGTCATGGATATGTACAATAAGAATATCCGACCAAGAGATATTATGACAAAAGAAGCAATCTTAAATGCCCTGACCGTAGATATGGCATTGGGATGTTCTACAAACAGTATGTTACATCTTCCTGCGATTGCCCACGAAGTAGGTTTTGATTTTGATATATCTTTTGCTAACCCGATCAGCGAAAAAACACCGAACCTCTGTCATCTAGCACCGGCAGGACCGACTTATATGGAGGACTTAAATGAGGCAGGCGGTGTCTATGCCGTTATGAAAGAGTTAGCAGACATTGGACTGATCAACACAGACTGTATGACCGTTACCGGAAAAACAGTCGGAGAAAATATTAAAAATGCAGTGAATAAGAACCCGGAGGTAATTCGTCCGGTTGACAATCCATACAGTAAGACAGGTGGTCTTGCAGTATTAAAAGGAAATCTTGCCCCGGATGGAGGCGTTGTAAAGCGTTCCGCAGTGGTAGATGAGATGATGGTGCATGAAGGTCCGGCAAGAGTGTTTGACTGTGAGGAAGATGCGATTGCTGCGATCAAAGGTGGAAAGATCGTGGCAGGTGACGTTGTCGTGATCCGTTACGAGGGACCAAAAGGCGGACCGGGCATGAGAGAAATGTTAAATCCAACCTCCGCAATTGCAGGAATGGGATTAGGTTCCTCCGTGGCACTCATCACGGACGGACGTTTTTCCGGTGCGAGCCGTGGAGCTTCCATCGGTCATGTGTCACCGGAGGCAGCAGTTGGCGGACCGATCGCTCTTGTGGAAGAGGGAGATATCATCAAAATCAATATCCCTGAGATGACCCTGGATATTGCAGTGTCCGATGAAGAGATGGCGGCACGTAAGGCAAAATGGCAGCCAAGAGAACCAAAAGTTACCACCGGCTACCTTGCGCGTTACGCATCTATGGTAACATCCGGCAACCGAGGAGCAATCTTACAGATTCCGGGAAAGAATGATTAAAGAAAAGAGGTTCATGTGTGCTTTCCGGATTTTGGAAGCATTGGTGAAGCAATTAGATATGGAAACACGAAAGGGGATTTAGAGAATGCAGTTAACAGGTGCGCAGATCGTGATCGAATGTCTGAAAGAACAGAAGGTTGATACTGTATTCGGATATCCGGGCGGCGCTATCTTAAATGTATATGATGAATTATATAAACATCAGAATGAGATCAGACATGTTTTAACTTCCCATGAGCAGGGTGCGTCCCATGCAGCGGACGGTTATGCGAGAAGTACGGGAAAAGTAGGTGTCTGTTTTGCAACAAGCGGACCGGGGGCAACGAACCTTGTCACCGGAATCGCAACCGCATATATGGATTCTGTTCCAGTGGTGGCGATCACCTGCAATGTAAATGTTCCATTACTTGGAAAAGACAGTTTTCAGGAGATCGACATTGCGG
>UMCU01009844.1_pt1 | contig 9073 bp, 9 predicted proteins | sample 1964331 | NCBI WGS metagenome assembly UMCU01 (sample SAMEA4835978, study PRJEB28245) | human gut metagenome | biome: gut microbiome; material: fecal sample | place: Denmark | collected 2008
CAAAGTGTAAAAGATGTATTTGTCCGAATGCTTACTGGAAAGCTATATTCGTTTTGACTGGGCTATGAAGCGCCTGTTGCGCAACAAAGCTAATTATGCGGTGCTGGAGGGACTGCTTACCACACTGCTGGAGGAAAAGGTGACCATCCAGAAGCTGCTGGAGAGTGAAAGCAACCAGGAGGGTGAATTCGACAAGTATAACCGTGTGGATATGCTGGCGGAAAACTCGAAGGGAGAACTGGTGCTCATCGAGATTCAGAACAATAATGAGTATGCGTATTTCCAGCGGATGCTGTTTGGCGCTTCGAAGCTGGTAACAGAGTACATCAACCGCGGACAGGGATACGACAAGGTACGTAAGGTGTACAGCATCAACATCGTGTATTTCTCTCTGGGACACGGCAAGGATTTTGTATATCACGGAAAGACGGAGTTCGTGGGAATTCATGAAGGGGATGTGCTGGAACTGAGTCCGTTTCAGAAACAGACATTCAAAGTGGACAAAGTGAGCCAGCTTTATCCGGAATATTATATACTGAAAGTAAATGATTTTAACCGGGTGGCAAAGACGCCGCTGGAAGAATGGATTTATTACCTGAATACGGGAAATGTGCCGGAGAATGCTACGGCGCCGGGACTGGATGCGGTGAAGGAACGGCTGAAGCTGGATCGCATGAGCCGGGAGGAGCTGAACGCGTATTACAAACACTTGGATAATATCGTGATTTTACGGGACAATATAGAAACGGAACGTGCGGAAGGTCGTGCGGAAGGTCGTGCGGAAGGTCGCGCGGAAGGTCGCGCGGAAACACAAACCGCTATTGCACGTAACCTGAAGTCGCTGGGCATGAGCAACGAACAGATTGCAGCAGCTACGGGACTGGCAGAGGAGGAAATAAACAAGCTGTAAACATATCTGAGACATAAAAGAGGGAATCGCCACGCTACTCTATACAGAGGGTAGCGTGGCGATTTTTTTGTATTGGCTTGGCACTTTAAGGTTTATTTGTTTACTTTGTAACTATCAACTACTAAGCTTATTGGCTGGTATAAACCAAAGAGCATTTCCATGATGAAAAACTATACAATCGCTGTAGCGGGTACGGGCTATGTAGGTCTGTCTATCGCTACGTTGCTGGCGCAGCATCACCGGGTGGTGGCTGTGGACGTGATTCCTGAAAAGGTGGAGAAGATTAACAACCGTATCAGCCCGATTCAGGATGAGTATATCGAGAAGTATCTGGCGGAAAAGGAACTGAACCTGACGGCTACGCTCGACGGGGCTTCGGCTTACCGGGAGGCGGACTTTGTGGTGATTGCAGCTCCTACGAACTACGATCCGGTGAAGAATTATTTCGATACGTCGCACGTGGAGGAGGTGATCGACCTGGTGCTGGAGGTGAATCCGGATGCGGTGATGGTGATAAAGAGTACCATTCCCGTGGGTTACTGCCGGAGTCTGTATGTGAAGTATGCGGAGAAGTTCCGTACCTCTCCTGCCCTGGCGGGAAAGAAATTCAACCTGCTGTTCTCGCCGGAGTTTCTGCGTGAGAGCAAGGCGCTGTACGACAATCTTTATCCGAGCCGTATCATCGTGGGATTCCCGAAACTGATAGCGGGACTGGATGAGGAGAACAGGGCTATCAAGGAGATCGCAGGTGAGCAGCTGGAGGAAAAGGCGCACGAGTTTGCGGCGTTGCTTCAGGAAGGGGCTATCAAGCCGGATGTGGACACGCTGTTTATGGGTATGAAGGAGGCGGAAGCGGTGAAGCTGTTTGCCAATACGTATCTGGCGCTGCGTGTGTCGTACTTCAACGAGCTGGATACGTATGCGGAGGTGAAGGGACTGGATACGCAGGCTATCATTCAGGGTATCTGTCTGGATCCGCGCATCGGCTCGCATTATAACAATCCGTCGTTCGGCTACGGGGGCTACTGTCTGCCTAAGGATACGAAGCAGTTGCTGGCGAACTATCAGGATGTGCCGGAGAATCTGATTCAGGCGATTGTGGAGAGCAACCGCACACGCAAGGATTTCATTGCCGACAGGGTGCTGCACAAGGCGGGATATTATGATTACTACAACCGGGGCAGCTATAATCCGGCGGAGGAAAAGGAATGTGTCATCGGGGTGTACCGCCTCACGATGAAATCGAACAGCGATAATTTCCGCCAGAGTTCCATTCAGGGTGTGATGAAGCGCATCAAGGCGAAGGGGGCTACGATTATCATCTACGAACCGACACTGGAGGATGGCAGTACGTTCTTCGGATCGAAGGTGGTGAACAGACTGGAGGATTTCAAGGCGCAGGCGCAGGCTATCATCGCCAACCGCTACGATGCGTGTCTGGATGACGTGAAAGATAAAGTATATACGCGTGATATTTTCCGCAGGGACTGATAAAAAACAAAACAGAACGGTATAAATGAAAAGATATTGTCAGACATTGGATCTCTACGACGACAAGGAGTTGATAGAGGCTTACGTGGCAGAGCATGCGCACGTATGGGAGGAAGTGAAAGCGGGCATCCGTGAAGTGGGTATCGTGGATATGCAGATTTATATTTACGGCAACCGCCTGTTTATGATTATGGATACGACGGACGAGTTTGATATGGAACGTGACTATGCCCGACTTGCTACGCTGCCTCGTCAGGCGGAATGGGAGGAGCATATGTCCAAGTACCAGAAGGTGCTGCCGGGACAGTCTTCTCAGGAGAAATGGAAGCTGATGGAACGGATTTTCAAGCTTTGAGAATCCGGACGTACTGATAGAGAATCTCCGCGGCTGTCGGTGCAGGTGGGAGTACACGGCGTGGGCTATCTGCCGCGCAACCACCGTCCGTATTACAGCATCCAGCCGAGCATTGACGGTTACAAGCCGCGCTCGTCGGAACACTACGAGGCGGGATGGAAGCATTTCCTCGACAACGGGATGCTGGAGGTTTCGGCATACTACAAGACACGGAAGAGGACTACACAGTCATTTCATGCGGGCGACACACTCGCGGCACACGCCTTTTACCATGTAGTTGATGCTGTGCAGACGGAAGCCTTCGGGCAGGTCGACAACGGGAATGTGGATGGACGGAAAGCAGAAGGTACGGTGACAGACTTCGCAGTAGAAATGCGTGTGCATGTCGTCGACGGTACAAGTGTCTTCGTCGGGACAGACCTCGTACTTCAGTGAGCCGCTGCCGTCTTCGATGTCGTGTACCACGTGGTGCGCCAGGAAATGATTCAGCGTACGGAAGATGGTGGAGCGGTTGACAGTGCCCAGAAGTGTTTCAAGCTCGATGAGCGACAAGGCACACGGGGATTCGAGCATAGCTTTCAGCACCAGGATGCGTACGGCTGTAGGTTTTACTCCTTTCTTTTCGAGTCTGACGGCATAAATCTCATTTGTTTTCATGATGTTTTTATTGTTTTCTGCTGTTCCGTTGGCGCAAAGATAGGCATCTTTTATTGCAACCCGGTTGCATCGAGCTGTCCGGTGTAGTGAATGGGCTGTCTGTTGCGCATGGTGACATGAATATTTGCCGAACCGTCGTCGTACAAATCGACCGAGAACCTGAAGTTGTCTTCACTGGTCGTAGCCTCGAACGTTATCCGGTAGCGGTCTTTCTTGAGCTTGCTGGAGTAGTTTTCTACGGGAGCCTTGAAGCGCAACCCCTCTCCTCCTCCATAGGGTATCTGATAGGCCCTGCCGTAGTAAGGCAGATAGACATCGACGGAGTCTTTCTTCATCTGCAATCCGTAGGGTGTAGTCAGCGGAATGCTTCTGCCGCTCATGGGATATGCCATGCTTGCCTCCAGCTTGAATGTGCGGCCGTTGACCTGTTCGCCGACATAGGTCTTGAGAGCCTCTTTCTTTTCCTCACGGGTCTGTGCACCCGATGTACCTGCCACCAGCAGGAACAGTACAGCAACGATAAGATATCGGAATGTTTTCATAAGTTTTTCCTTTCTGATTGGTTGACCGGTGCAAGATAAACAAAAAAATCTGTTATTCATTCTCTATGTCGGAGAATGAATAACAGATTTAATTAAAATTCAGTTATTTATAATTATCGAACCTGAATAACCAGATAGCGTGATACGCTCCAGAACTGGTTAGGGTTAGTAATCTTCAAAGTAAGCTGTTCCTTGTCGTCCTTAGCAAGTTCGTATGAACCGGCAGGATGAGTAGTCAGCAGCGTAGCACGCTTAGAGTACAACTTGATTTCTTTATCCTTACGGATATCGATTTCTGTAAAGTAGTCTTTATTGAACTCATTGTCTTTCAGCACATCACCACGGTTCAGAATCTTCTGGTCTTTCAGTTCCGACTTCGTACCGAATACATACCATGCAGTGTTGAGGGCCTTGTCCTGAGCAGCAACGGTCTTTGTCTTAGCCTCGTTTTCGGCAGTCAGCTGGTCGACGTTCTTGTTCAGATCGGAAACAGCCTCATCAAGTTCGGCGATACGGATATTCTTCGAAGCCAGTTCAGCCTGAAGGGTTTCAATCTGGCGTTGTTTTTTTTCCAGCTGGGCAGTCAGATTCTTGACAGCCTTTTTAAGCTGTGCCGACTGGTAGTTGCTGTTCTTAAGCTGTTCTTCCAGTTTGGCAATCTGTTCACGGTTTGATTTCAGTTTTTCGCTGATAAAGCGGATATCTTCCTTGATCTTGTCGGCGCTCGATTTGTTTTCGATAGCATCGCCGGTAAGATCCACACGGTTTTCAGCTTCATTGATTTCGCGGAAGCCTTCCTGAATTTCATTGAATGCTCCCATTATTTCATCCAGTTCGGCATCGCGGTTAGACAATTCAATCATCAGCGAGTCGTTCTGAAGTTTCAACGCATCTTTATTCTGACCTGCATTGTTACAAGAAGCAAGCACGGCCGCAGCACATAATGAAAATAAAACAACTTTCTTCATAGTTTTTTATCTGTTTAGAATTTATAACTTCAATCTTCTTTTCCTGCCAGTATAATGACAATCTCTCCTCTCGGCTCGGTAGCCGTGAAGTGTGCAATGACTTCCTGCAAGGTTCCCCGCACGCTTTCCTCGTGTATCTTGGATATCTCACGGCAGACAGAAACCTGACGTTCGGGACCGAATATCTCGGCAAACTGGGTAAGCGTTTTCACCAGCCGGTAGGGTGACTCGTAGAAAATCATCGTGCGCGTTTCTTCTACCAGACCGTTCAGACGGGTCATGCGTCCTTTCTTCTGAGGCAGGAAGCCTTCGAAGCAGAAACGTTCGTCGGGCAGACCTGAAGCCACCAGCGCCGGAACGAAAGCCGTAGCTCCCGGAAGACACTGTACCTCGATATCGTTTTTCACACATTCGCGTACCACCAGGAAGCCGGGATCGGATATGCCCGGAGTTCCCGCATCGGAAACCAGTGCAATGGTTTCGCCTGCCTTCAACCGGTTGATAATCCCCTCTACCGTCTTATGCTCATTGAACTTATGATAAGACTGCATCGCATTCTTGATTTCGAAATGTTTCAGCAAAATGCCCGACGTGCGTGTATCTTCCGCCAGAATCAGGTCGGCTTCCTTCAAGATACGGATGGCACGAAAGGTCATATCTTCCAAATTACCCACAGGAGTAGGAACAACATATAATCTTCCCATACAATATTTCAACTGTTAATATAGCAAAGATAGAAAGTTTTTAATCTCACTAGTTAATTTCATTCAATATTTAACAGTTGTTGTGTATAAAATAGCCGAAAAATGAAATTTCAGATAGAAGATAAGGCAAATTAACGACACAAATTGTATTTTTGCACCAAATTTTTGAACCAATGGTTGTTTTTTCAGAAGATCATACACATGAAACGTGCCGCAGAGGAAGAATAGAAGTTGTCTGCGGTTCGATGTTTTCGGGCAAGACAGAAGAACTGATCCGCCGCCTGAAGCGTGCTACCTTTGCCCGCCAGCGGGTAGAAATATTCAAGCCGGCCATCGATACGCGCTACTCGGAAGCGGAAGTGGTTTCGCACGACAACAATTCGATTCCTTCTACTCCGGTAGACTCGTCGGCAAGCATCCTGCTGTTCAGCTCGGAAATCGATGTAGTGGGCATAGACGAAGCGCAATTCTTCGACGACGGACTGGTGAACGTATGCAACGAACTTGCCGACAGAGGGGTGAGAGTAATCATTGCCGGACTGGACATGGACTTTAAAGGTGTACCTTTCGGTCCGATGCCTGCCCTGTGTGCCATCGCCGACGAGGTGACCAAGGTGCATGCCATCTGCGTGAAGTGCGGAGATCTGGCCTATGTTTCACACCGTACCGTAGCCAACGACAAACGGGTGTTGCTGGGAGAAAAGGAAGAATACGAGCCTCTGTGCAGATGTTGTTACCGGAAAGCGGTAGAAGAGGAACAAAAGGCTCAGGCAAGCCATTCGTAAAGATCCGGCCGGCCAGAATGGAACAGCAGACCGGCACTCAAGAATAAATAAGGAGATAAAAAGCGGTTGCCGGCATGTAAAAAATCAGGCTGTCCGTATGTAAGACCCCCGGCAGGAACGGGAATCTACAAGATTTCAGGAAAACCGGTTTGTAAAGGCTTATTTTTTCGAAAGCAAAATACGCTATAAATCAGCAAGATAAAACGTAAAGGAAAATTTATTTGAAAAAAACTTGCCAAAACATTTGGCAGTTTCACTCAAAACACCTACCTTTGCACTCGCAATCAGAAAATGAATGCAACACAGGTTTGATTCGCTAGCTCAGCAGGTAGAGCACAACACTTTTAATGTTGGGGTCCTGGGTTCGAGCCCCAGGCGGATCACTCAAACAAAAAGCAAAACAATGAAAACCGCTGATAATCAATCATTATCAGCGGTTTTTCTTTTTATCAATACCGCAAATTGAAGCAGAATACCGCATCTTACTGGAGGTGAAATAGGTGGACTTAATTTCCACTTAAAAACAAGTCCACCTGATTGGATTATATTTCACTGATTCTCTGCGTTTTGCATAAAACAAACTCTTTTCAAAACATGTATTTTTACACCATCAAAAAAAGAAGAGTATGGCAATGCAAAGAAACTATTTTACGGTATTGTTTTTCCTGAAGAAATCAAAGCTACTAAAAAATGGAGAAGCACCAATCTGTATGCGTATCACAATAAACGGAAAACGTGCAGAGGTACAAATCAAGCGAAGTATAGATGTTACAAAATGGAATACGCAAAAAGAATGCGCGATTGGCAGGGAAAAGAAGTATCAAGAAATAAACCACTATCTTGATACGATAAGAACTAAAATCCTTCAAATTCACCGTGAACTTGAGCAGGACGGTAAACCTATTACAGCAGATATTATAAAAAATATCTATTATGGAGAACACTCTACTCCCAAAATGCTGCTTGAAGTATTCCAGGAACACAATTCGGAATATCGGGAATTAATGAACAAGGAATATGCCGAAGGTACTGTACTTCGATACGAACGTACAGCAAGATATTTGAAGGAGTTTATCAGTGAACAGTATAAACTGGCTGATATTCCATTAAAATCAATCAACTATGAATTTATAACCAAATTCGAACATTTCATTAAAATACAGAAAAATTGTGCGCAAAATGCAACAGTGAAATATCTGAAGAATTTAAAGAAAATCATCAAAACTGCATTGATAAAGAAGTGGATAACTGATGATCCGTTTGCAGAAATACACTTCAAACAGACCAAGTGTAACCGTGAATTCTTAAACGAAATGGAACTTCGCAAAATCATCAATAAAGATTTTGATATTCAACGATTACAAACCGTAAGGGACATATTCATCTTCTGTTGCTTCACCGGTTTGGCTTTCACAGACGTAAAGAATCTGAAAAAGGAACACCTTGTACAGGCTGATAATGGTGAATGGTGGATAAGAAAAGCAAGGGAAAAGACCGATAATATGTGCGACATTCCATTGTTGGATATACCAAGACTTATTTTAGAGAAATATCAATCAAATCCAATCTGCAATGAAAAAGGATTATTGCTTCCTGTTCCCAGCAACCAACGAATGAACAGTTATTTGAAAGAAATAGCTGATGTATGTGGTATTCAGAAGAATCTTTCCACACATATTGCAAGACATACATTTGCATCACTGGCTATTGCAAATAAGGTTTCCTTGGAATCCATTGCCAAAATGTTAGGACACACGGACATTCGTACAACTCGTATTTATGCCAAAATAATGAATTCTACCATTGCCAATGAAATGAAAGTACTGCAAAACAAGTTCGCAATATAATTTTCAACCATTATTTCATTTCTTACAGCAAATATCGCCCTTTGCCACTGACTGTGCAAGGCGGCCCTGTCGGGCTGGTTGGCTGGAAAAAAATCATCCTCGCTTCGCTCCGGTATTTTTTTCCGCCAAGCCTTGCACCGGTCATTGGCAAAGAACAGCCGGGCCAGTAAGAAATTGAAATACTGGCTCCACGGAGCCGGTCATGTCTAATTTAAATAAAAGAATATGACTGAAGAAGTTGGAAAGAAGGTATGTGAAGGTACAGTAGCAGACCTCATGAAGGACAAGACCGGAAAACAGACGGTTATCACGTTGACAAGAAAGAATGCTTACCGAGTGAAGAAAATCAGAGAACAAGGGACGGATGACGAAGCCGTCCTTTTTCATTTCCGTAAACGCTGTACGGGAATGGGGGCCTATGTACACACAATCGAAGCGGCAGACGGAGAAACAGAACTTCATCCGTCTGAATTTGAAAAATGGGAAGCTGTGGAATTCCTGTATCCCGGCTATCTGGAAGACCTGCTTGATGCTGCATACAACGCGTACAGATGGAGTTCCTTCGAACCTGAAGCAAGGGCGGAAACAGACATCATGCAATATGAAAAACAACTTGTAGAGGATCTGAAACAGATTCCGGAAGAAAAGCAGAACGAGTATGTCAGTGCATACCATAGCAAGTTCTCCGCCTTGCTGGGCAGTCTCTCACGATGTGCCAGTCCAATGGTGACAGGGCCTGCCAAATTCAACTGCCAGCGCAACAACAAGGCCTTGGATGCATACCAGAACAGATTTGATGAATTTCATGACTGGC
>UMCU01021820.1_pt1 | contig 9025 bp, 9 predicted proteins | sample 1964331 | NCBI WGS metagenome assembly UMCU01 (sample SAMEA4835978, study PRJEB28245) | human gut metagenome | biome: gut microbiome; material: fecal sample | place: Denmark | collected 2008
CAACTTTTTGCCATTGATGGCGCACAGTTCAGGACACCTGACTGATAAACCCGAGCTGCGTGAATATTATGGGTCTGCCAACACATCCACTAAGCGGCAGAACGCCTACCCGGTTATGCGTCTGGTGGCCTTAATGAACCTGGGAAGTCACATTCTGCTGAATGCCGTGACCGCACCTTACCGGCAGAGCGAAACTGTGCTGGCCCACTCCATGCTCGCCACCATCCCGGATAACTCTATTACGTTGTTTGATAAACTTTTTTACAGCGAAGACCTGCTGCTGACGCTGAACCAGAAGGGTTGTAACCGCCACTGGCTACTGCCTGCGTGGAAGAATATCGCATCAGAAATGATAGAGCTGGGAAACACGGCGTCACCAGGGACCATCCCGAAACGACTGGAGCATCTTCGGGGTGCTCTGGAAGTGGTGTTCATAACAAAACGCCCCCGACCATCAAGGCCGAGGTCGGTTAAGATATCAAAAACCCGTTATCCTGTGAAACATAGTGCCGCTCCTCTTAAGTGAACGGCATTGCCCTTCTGGGGCCGTATTTTTTGTTTACCCAAAGCAACTTTTCCATAAACCGACAGCATTAGCCTTCATCATATTTGCGACGATGTATAACGCCTAAACACAGGGATATTGTACTTTACAGGTCACAAGTCAACGTCGGTGCTTAAGAGCCCTGTGAGGCGTATAGCGGCGTTAAAAAACTGCCGAGAAGGGTATATAGCCCGGAAGAAGTGCGTAAAACGAACTGACAGGATAAAAGTGCCCTGCTCACCCTGTCAGTAAAGAAATTCTTATTAATCGTGGCGATGCCTTTCCTGAATAGCCGTTAATGAGCCGACTTGTAACGCCTCTTTATAGTGTTTACGGCATACAGAAACGTATCGTTCATTACCACCAATTACCACCTGCTCACCTTCGTTATAAGGTCTGCCTGCTTGATCAAGACGCAGCACCATGCTTGCTTTACGGCCACAAAAACAGATGGTTTTTAATTCAACCAGTTTGTCGGACCATGCCAGTAAGTATTGGCTGCCAATAAATAATTCACCTCGAAAATCGGTACGTAAACCATAACAAAGTACGGGTATATCGAGTTGATCGACAACCTCCGATAATTCATATACTTGTTGTCTGGTTAAAAACTGGCATTCATCAACCAGTACGCAATGAATTGCCTGCTGTTCATGTTCCGCACGAATCTCATCAAATAATGATGAATTTTGGTTAAATAATTTTGCAGGCGATGACAAACCTATACGCGAACTGACTTTCCCGGCACCAAAGCGATCATCAATTTCTGCCGTATATACGACAGTGCGCATGCCGCGTTCCTGGTAATTGTATGAAGATTGCAACAATGCTGTAGACTTACCCGCATTCATTGCGGAATAGTAGAAATATAGCTGTGCCATCAGCCACAGGCCCTCAATGATATGAAATAAAGTTGGCTGGAGTTTATCATAATTCGTCAGTTTTTCAGCTCAACAGTATGCACAGAAGTGGGTATATGCGTTCTCCCTTACGAAGCCTTGCATAATCCTTCTGAGCTATCATTACAACTGCCTCGCTTGTTATAAGCGGGTAAATGACTGCTGGTAACTATTCACAATCTTTAACCTGTTGCGCAAGTAATAGCCCTCTGTTGACCTCCAGGAGATAGTGCAATACTAAGTCCATGCTCTTATTGCGACTGTTCTACTTTTCATCATTCGCTTAATAGGGAATTCTCGTAAACACAACTAATACAGAAGACTGAAAGGTCGTCAGCCTACGATAATCTCCCCATAAAATGTGACATGAATCAGGAAGTTTTAACCTCACGTGCTGCGAAATCATCGGTGTAAATAGGGCTATATGCCGCGTCTTTTCTGGCTAATTTTATGAAAAGATATTTATTGGCGGCACAAAATAAAGAACAATTTTGAATTCCTTACATTCCTGGCTATTGCACAACTGAATTTAAGGCTCTATTATTACCTCAACAAACCACCCCAATATAAGTTTGAGATTACTACAATGAGCGAAGCACTTAAAATTCTGAACAACATCCGTACTCTTCGTGCGCAGGCAAGAGAATGTACACTTGAAACGCTGGAAGAAATGCTGGAAAAATTAGAAGTTGTTGTTAACGAACGTCGCGAAGAAGAAAGCGCGGCTGCTGCTGAAGTTGAAGAGCGCACTCGTAAGCTGCAGCAATATCGCGAAATGCTGATCGCTGACGGTATTGACCCGAACGAACTGCTGAATAGCCTTGCTGCCGTTAAATCTGGCACCAAAGCTAAACGTGCTCAGCGTCCGGCAAAATATAGCTACGTTGACGAAAACGGCGAAACTAAAACCTGGACTGGCCAAGGCCGTACTCCAGCTGTAATCAAAAAAGCAATGGATGAGCAAGGTAAATCCCTCGACGATTTCCTGATCAAGCAATAATCTTTTGTAGATTGCACTTGCTTAAAATCCCGCCAGCGGCGGGATTTTTTATTGTCCGGTTTAAGACAATTTAATAAGAATAAGCTATAAAAAAACGGCGTCGATTGCTCAACGCCGTTTCGTGGATAACACCGATACGGATGTTACTTCTTAATGCCCATCTCTTCTTCAAGCCAGGCTTTAAATTCCGTGCCAAGGGTGTTATGACGAATACCGTATTCAACGAAGGCCTGCATGTAACCTAATTTATTACCGCAGTCATGGCTCTTCCCTTTCATATGATAGGCTTCCACCGTTTCTTTTTCGATCAGCATATCAATTGCGTCGGTGAGCTGAATTTCATCACCAGCTCCCGGAGGGGTTTTTGCCAGCAACGGCCAAATATCCGCGCTAAGTACGTAACGACCCACAATAGCGAGATTAGACGGCGCAACATCCGCTTTCGGTTTTTCTACCACACCAACCATCGGTACGCTTTCACCCGGCGCTAATTCAACGCCTTTGCAATCCACAACGCCATATGCGGTCACATCAGCAACCGGTTCAACCATGATCTGGCTATGACCCGTTTCATCAAAGCGGCGGATCATCTCTGCCAGGTTATCCTGTGACAAATCGGATTCATATTCATCCAGAATAACATCAGGCAAAATAACAGCTACCGGTTCATCACCCACTACCGGGTGAGCACACAATACCGCGTGTCCCAGGCCTTTCGCCAGACCCTGACGAACTTGCATAATAGTCACGTGCGGTGGACAAATAGACTGCACTTCATCAAGCAGTTGACGTTTTACACGTTTTTCCAGCATTGCTTCCAGTTCAAAACTGGTATCAAAGTGGTTTTCAATAGAGTTTTTAGATGAGTGTGTAACCAGCACAATTTCAGTAATGCCAGCCGCAATACATTCATTCACGACGTATTGAATTAATGGCTTATCGACAAGTGGCAGCATCTCTTTCGGGATGGCTTTCGTCGCCGGCAACATCCTGGTTCCTAATCCCGCAACGGGGATAACGGCTTTTTTGACTTTCGTATTAATGGCAGCCATTTAAATTCTCCTGGACTGTTCGTGTTTTGAACGTGTTCATATTTCTGTATCGCATCCCAGTATATCAGCACCCCGAAGGGGCTAAGTTCTGAAAAGGAGGCGAGTTAGCATAATTAAGACAATTACTTATACGAATGGCGACGATAGTACCACCAGCCGACATTAGCAGGTAATGCAAATTTAGCCCGCGTTATCGTTTGCTCATTCTGCAGACAACATCAAGCGCAGTCGACCACCGGTTCCCCATATTTGGCATTGCCAGGCATCGCATCGCTGGCTCAATTGATTCAAATAAGCGTTACCTAAAGTGCCTAACGGAACACCATTACTGATTTGCACCTGGTGTTCGCCGGTATTTAACGTCGCATTCAGACCCGCAGAAACCAGAATGAGATTTTTCAGTTCGCGATGATAATAGCCAACTAATAGCGGAAACTGCCCCGGCAGATTGGCCTGACGAAGTAAATGGTTTACCTGCTTCAATAACGCGCCCAACTCTGGCAACCGTTGATTTTGGTGTGCAAGCTGTTCCTGTAATAATCCGTTAAACAATGCGCGTAATAACAAGGCAGCAAGTACGCCATTATGTCCAGCTCGGGTGACATCAAGGCAATAAAATGCCAGATCGTTTTCCGAAAGTGCGGCAATATCAAGCACCAGGCCGGGTTTGTCCGCGGCAACCAATTGACGATAATTAACCCGGCAATGGGAAATCACCTGCTGAACCGGCGGTTGTAGTTCCTGTAATAATTTCGCCGCTGCGGCAGGGTTATCAACCATTGCATCCCAGTCGCGAAAAAGCCTTTCCTCTTCCTCAACGCGCGAATTAAACATGCTGGGATAGAGACAGGCAAAAACCATCTCGCGCAAGCGATTCAGATCTTTAACTGGTTTCAGCAAAACATCTTCAACGCCCAGACGTAACGCTTTGGCAATATCTGCCATATTTTCGGTGGCAGATATCACCAGAACCGGTGTCTGGTCACCTCTGTTGCGTATATGTTCCAGCAGTTTAAGCCCGTTCATTCGTGGCATCGCGATATCACATATCATCAGGTCTGGAGTGAAACCTCCCAGCAACTCAAGGGCATCCACCCCATCAGCCGCCAGTACCGTTGTCGCTCCCAATGAGGAAAACCACGAATCCAGAAGCGAGCGAAATACCGGCTCATCTTCAACAATGAGAATCTGTTTTCCGACCAATGGCTGCGTCATGTTCTCTCCCCTGACTGGCTTTACTCAATAGTGGCATGCTATTGCCACCTGCGCCTGTCAGAATTAACTTAAGTGTAGATAAAAATTCTGGTCAAATGTTGGTGCGTACCAACGGCAAAAGTTCGTCCATTTTCTTTTCCACTGCCAGCTGTCCGGCCGCAATGGCAGCGTGCGCGCGATGGAAATCAAGCGTAGATATTTGCGGGCAAACAGGTTGAATCAGAATATCGGGCGGATCACCTGCCATGCGGTTCCTTTTAAGGCGGTTCTCCAGCACCTGGATAGAAGTGGTCATAATCTCTGTTGCCGTTGGCGCTGTCACCGCCCGACGTGTCGTTATGCTGCCTAACCTTTCTTTCAGACGCGCATGCCACGGCAGAGAATCACCATTCTCGCTATTTTCTTCACTGACATTAAAGGAGAGCAAATCTTGTTGCATCAAATGAGCATCGTGCTGCAGGTCAACCGCTATCACAATATCAGCCCCCAATGCACGCGTGAGGGAAATAGGAATTGGGTTAACGACTGCTCCATCAACCAGCCAGTAGCCGTTATGTGCAACAGGTGCCATGAGTCCTGGAATACTGCATGATGCGCGAATAGCAAGATGGAGATCGCCTTCAGTAAACCATAATTCACGTCCCGTACTTAAATTGGTGGCAACAGCCGCAAAGCGACGGGAACAATTTTCGATCTCTGTTTCCGGCATTATTTCGCGGTATTGATTGAAGACACGCTCGCCGCGCAGTAACCCACCGCGCTGCCAGGAGAGATCCATCAGGCGTAAAACATCCCAATAACTGAAAGAGGTCACCCAATCTTCCAGCGCAGATAATCGATCGCATGCATAGGCAGCGCCCACCAGCGAACCAATTGAACATCCTGCAACGATATCAATTTCAATACCCACTTTTTTTAGCGCATTAATAACGCCAATATGCGACCAACCTCTCGCCGCGCCAGATCCCAGCGCCAGCCCTATTTTTATCTTTCTCATTATTCCCGCAAGATTCCCCTGGAATGCAATCGTAGCCACATCGCTACTGCTCGGTTAACATAGTGCTACTCAGGCGGTTAATACGCCGTTATTGTTTCCAGGGAGATTATTTGTGTCTCAGCTTTGTCCCTGTGGTAGTGCTGTCGAGTATAGCCTATGTTGCCACCCTTATGTGTCTGGTGAAAAGGTTGCACCTGATCCAGAACATCTCATGCGTTCGCGTTACTGCGCTTTTGTGATGCAAGACGCAGATTATTTAATAAAGACCTGGCATCCCTCTTGTGGAGCAGCGGCGTTACGTGCCGAATTGATGGCCGGATTTGCGCATACTGAATGGTTGGGATTGACCGTATTTGAACATTGTTGGCAGGACGCCGACAATATCGGATTTGTCAGTTTTGTTGCTCGATTTACCGAAGGTGGTAAAACAGGTGCAATAATTGAACGTTCGCGATTTTTGAAAGAAAACGGTCAATGGTACTATATTGACGGTACACGTCCGCAGTTTGGTCGCAACGATCCCTGCCCTTGTGGTTCAGGTAAAAAATTTAAAAAGTGCTGCGGCCAATAATGGTTGACGGTACGGTTTAGCAAACACTCTCAACAAGGTTTTTCCAGCAATGCATTCACTCCAACGTAAAGTTCTGCGTACTATTTGTCCGGACCAAAAAGGTCTGATCGCACGTATTACCAATATTTGCTACAAGCACGAGTTAAATATCGTACAGAACAATGAATTTGTTGATCACCGTACCGGGCGCTTTTTTATGCGCACGGAACTGGAAGGGATTTTTAATGATTCCACCCTGCTGGCGGATCTCGATAGCGCATTGCCAGAAGGCTCCGTGCGTGAGCTGAATCCTGCCGGTCGTCGCCGGATAGTGATTCTGGTCACTAAAGAAGCGCATTGCCTTGGCGATTTGTTGATGAAAGCCAATTACGGCGGCCTGGATGTCGAAATCGCGGCAGTTATTGGTAACCACGATACTTTACGTTCTCTGGTTGAGCGTTTTGATATTCCGTTTGAGCTGGTAAGCCATGAAGGGTTAAGCCGCAACGAGCACGATCAAAAGATGGCGGACGCCATTGATGCTTATCAACCTGACTATGTGGTGCTGGCGAAGTATATGCGGGTATTAACGCCGGAATTTGTGGCACGCTTCCCGAATAAAATCATCAATATTCACCATTCATTCCTGCCTGCGTTTATCGGCGCACGTCCTTATCACCAGGCCTATGAACGTGGTGTGAAGATTATTGGCGCAACCGCTCACTATGTGAATGACAATCTGGACGAAGGCCCAATCATCATGCAGGACGTTATTCATGTCGATCATACCTACACAGCTGAAGATATGATGCGCGCAGGTCGTGACGTCGAGAAAAACGTCTTAAGTCGTGCGCTATACAAAGTACTGGCACAGCGCGTCTTTGTTTACGGTAATCGGACGATTATTCTTTAATCGCCAGCAAAAATAACTGGTTACCTTTAATCCGTTACGGATGAAAATTACGCAACCAGTTCATTTTTCTCAACGTAACACTTTACAGCGGCGCGTCATTTGATATGATGCGCCCCGCTTCCCGATAAGGGAGCAGGCCAGTAAAAAGCATTACCCCGTGGTGGGGTTCCCGAGCGGCCAAAGGGAGCAGACTGTAAATCTGCCGTCATCGACTTCGAAGGTTCGAATCCTTCCCCCACCACCATCACTTTTCAAAAGTCCGTAAACTCTCAAACGAATCCGCAATTAAATATTCTGCCCAAGCGGGGAAGGATGAGAAGCTTCGACCAAGGTTCGACTTGAGCGCCAGCGAGAGAGCGTTGCCGCAGGCAACGACCCGAAGGGCGAAGCGCGCAGCGCTGAGTAATCCTTCCCCCACCACCATCACTTTCAAAAGTCCGTGAACTCTCAAACGAATCCGCGATTAAATATTCTGCCCATGCGGGGAAGGATGAGAAGCCTCGACCAAGGTTCGACTCGAGCGCCAGCGAGAGAGCGTTGCCGCAGGCAACGACCCGAAGGGCGAAGCGCGCAGCGTTGAGTAATCCTTCCCCCACCACCATCACTTCCTTAAATAATCAAAACCTGTTACTCCGAGCTAATTTTGCCCGATGGCACCACGTTTACCGGGCCTACAATATCCTCCCCTGTAGGTCGGATAAGCGAAGCGCATCCGACAACTCACCCCGCACCGTGCCCATAAAAAAACCCCGCCGAAGCAGGGTCTATGTGAACTAAAATTCGCTTAGTGACGAGCGCGCACCAGCTGGTACTTACGTGTCAGATACTCCACCGGTACGCTCCAGATGTGTACCAGACGCGAGAACGGGAACAGCAGGAATAACGTCATCCCCAGCACCAGGTGCAGACGGAAGATAAACGCCACACCATCGAGGTGTTGAGAAGCGCCACCGTGGAAGGTCACCACCGACTGCGCCCAGCCAACCAGTTTCATCATCTCGCTACCGTCCATATGCTGAGCGGAGAACGGAATGGTCAACAGGCCCAGCGCGCACTGGATAACGAGCAGCGACAGGATCAGGATATCCGCTCCGGTAGTGGTTGCACGCACGCGTGGGCTGAACAGACGACGCTTCAGCAACAGCACGCCGCCAATCAGACACAGCACGCCGCTGGCACCACCAGCAAACATCGCCATTTTCTGTTTCACTTCAATCGGCAGCCAGGCTTCATACATCCAGTGCGGCGTCAGCATACCGAAGAAGTGACCAACAAAAATCCCCAGAATACCGATATGGAACAGGTTCGACGCCAGGTTCATCCCTTTGCGATCCAGCATCTGGCTGGACGCCGCGCGCCAGGTGTACTGCCCGTAGTCATAACGCAGCCAGCTACCAATCAGGAAGACCGCCCCGGCTATGTACGGGTAGATATCAAAGAAGAACATATTCAGGAATTGCATTAGTGCTGTCCTCCGGTGGTGATATTCAGATATTGCGGCGCGACGGCACCGGCAAAGCGACGCTGATGAGCAGTGATTGCTGAATCACCGCAGCCTTTGTCAGCAAAGAATTTAACCTGCTCTTCTTCCCAGACAGCATCCAGCGCCTGCGGCGTATCATCGCGCGCTTCGTCGGCAATTTTTTCCGCCACTTTGTCGCTGTCGATAGCGGTATTGGCCAATTTCAGCAGCAGATCAAACATCACGGCATAACGGCTTTCACGCTGTTGCAGACGCGCGCTCAGCAATGCCAGAATCGGCGCGATATCTTTCAAACCTTCCACGGCTTCGCTTTGCGGCAGCTGCGACAGGTACTCCAGATACAGCGGCAGATGGTCCGGTAATTCGCGGCTG
>UMCU01002176.1_pt1 | contig 8930 bp, 6 predicted proteins | sample 1964331 | NCBI WGS metagenome assembly UMCU01 (sample SAMEA4835978, study PRJEB28245) | human gut metagenome | biome: gut microbiome; material: fecal sample | place: Denmark | collected 2008
GGGAAAGCAGATGTATATTTGTGCAGCTGCCTGTTTCTGCATATGTCGGCAGAATGAGTGTATGAAATGCAAGATAAAGGTATGTGCCTGCAGCGATGAGATTACACAGAAAAAAACTCCAGCCGAAGATACCGGAAATAGAAGCTGTAAGAATGATGATCAGCGTCAGGGTATCAGGAACAAAGGGAAGATGAATAAAATCAAATTCAGGTTTCAGGGAGAGAAATGCGAGCACTGCGTAAAGAAAAAGCACTGCATTTAATGAACTCATGATCTTAAACGGTAAACTGTAAAAAGGTGTAACAGGGCAGTTGGGCCATAGTTCAACATCCAGTTTCTGTGCAAGCTGGGTTGCTGACTTTGTAAAGGTTATGTTTGTCATTACAACAGCTTTATCGCAGTCGTAGAAGTTTGCACCTGCATAGGCTTCCTGAACAGCTTTATTTCCAACGGGATGGGTGTAATATTTACATTGTATCCCGTATTTTTTTCGATGTTTGAAAGCAATGATATCGATTCCCTGGTCTCCGGAGCTTTGGGTTACTTTTATTTTAGAAAAATGCTTTCGCTTTAGTATCTTTGCACATTGATATTCAAATTCATATCCATCCATGTGTTGAGTCTCCTGTATTATATAAAATTGTATAGCAGTCCTCGTAAATGATACATTTAAGAGGATTGCTATAGATGTAGTGCATATTGCAATATATTATATCTGCAACATACCATTTATAGAAATTCAGGAAAATACTGTAAGTAATGAAATGGCTGGTGTTACGGTATTTTCCTGAATTACGATAACAGTTTGCAGCAAAATAAGAATACCATGTTTGATGATAAAGAACAAGTGTTTTGCGAAGAAAAGAAGAATGGGTTATTGTTTACTGGCTGGTTTACTGGTTGCGTTACTGAGACGTTACCGAGAATGGAATAAACAGTAACGAGAATGGTTACTCTTTGCGGGAATTGTGTTATAATAGTCTTTGATTTATTGCTACTGAAAAAAGTGGACAGTTTATAGCGAGCCTATTAAATGCACTATTTACGAGGATTGCTATAGTAATTATACAAAACCGTAAGAGGGGGAGGAACATTTGAAAAATTTTGAAGAAATTATGTCGGAACGAAAAAACCGTATAGAAGCCAGAAAGGACGAGCTGATCCGCAGGAGTCTACTGTCTGAAGAATTTCTGGAAATGATCCAGAAAAATAAAAGGCCCTTTGATCTGCTGATGTCTTACTATCAGTGTGCTGTCATGGAGATTGAGACAAAATTCAGAGTGCTGAATCAGGAGTATTCCTTGGAATATGATAAAAATCCTATCGAGGGTATTAAAACCAGAATTAAATCTTATGACAGCATTGTGCGGAAAATACGCAGAAAAAATATTCCCATGTCTTTAACTGCTATAGAAGAAAATATCAAGGATATCGCAGGTGTCCGGGTAATCTGTTCTTTTCCGGAGGATATCTATGAGCTGGCAGACAGCTTTCTGCGTCAGGATGATATTGTACTGATCGAGAAAAAAGATTATATAAAAAATCCAAAACCCAGTGGTTACAGAAGCCTGCATCTGATCGTGCAGGTGCCTATCTTTCTGCAGAAAAACAAAAAAATGGTAAATGTGGAAGTCCAGTTTCGAACTATTGCCATGGATTTCTGGGCAAGTCTGGAACATAAGCTTCGCTATAAAAAAGATATCCCGGCAGATCAGGCACAGCAATTGCAGGAGGAGCTTCTGGCGTGTGCCACCCAGAGTGCTCAGTTGGATAACCGGATGCAGGAAATTCGTAATCAACTGGTCAGCAGAGCTGATAAGGGGAATCAATCCTGAGAAAGTTCCTTATTTCAGGAACTTCCTCAATAATTTTTCATAAATTTTTCTATATGGCTGGTATCTCATTGGCAAATCCAGCCATGTTTTTTTGTCTACAATACTCTTATAGTGGGAGAAGGTATGAAAACCGTCTTTGCCATGGTAGGAACCCATTCCGCTTTCACCAAAGCCGCCAAATCCCATCTCACTGGTTGCCAGGTGGATGATGGTGTCATTGACACATCCGCCTCCGAATCCACAGCGGGAAGTAACTTTTTCCGCAGCTTCTTTGTCGGAGGTGAAGATATATAGTGCCAGAGGATGTGCCATGGAGTTGACCTTTTCAATGGCCTCATCCAGGGAATCATAGGCCAGCACAGGAAGCACAGGACCGAAGATTTCCTCCTGCATTACTGCATCCCCGAAGGTTACATTATCCATAACAGTAGGAGCGATCTGAAGAGCTCCCGGATTGTTGTCACCGCCGCAGACTACCTTGCTGGGATCGATCAGATTGCAGATACGAGTAAAGTGCTTTTCATTAATAATTTTCCCATAATTCTTATTATTCAGAGGTGTGGAACCAAACTGTTTCCTGATCTGTTTCTGGATCTGTCGGATCAGTTCATCCTTGATTTCTCTGTCGCAGTAAATATAATCAGGTGCTACACAGGTCTGACCACAGTTGAGATATTTTCCAAATACAATTCTTCTGGCTGCAAGTTTCAGGTTGGCACTTTTCTCTACAATGCAGGGGCTTTTACCGCCCAGCTCCAGGGTAACGGGGGTCAGATGTACAGATGCTTTTGCCATTACTTCCCTGCCAACATGCTGGCTTCCTGTAAAGAAAATATAGTCAAAATGTTCATTGAGAAGAGTGTTATTTTCCGCACGTCCGCCGTTTACCACAGCCACATACTGGGGATCAAAACATTCGGTGATAATGGTTTCAATCACCCGGCTGGTGTGAGGAGAGTAGGCACTTGGTTTCAGTACAACTGTATTTCCGGCTGCAATCGCATCGATCAGCGGATCAATGGTGAGCAGGAAAGGATAATTCCATGGGCTCATAACCAGGACAACACCATAAGGAGATGGCTTCTTATAGCTTCTGGAAGCGAACTGGGCAAGGGGAGTCAGTACTGTTTTTTCTTTTGCATAGGAAGGTGTATGGCGGATCATGTAGCTGAGTTCTGAGAGCACAAGTCCCACTTCACACATATAGGATTCAAAGTTACTTTTTCCAAGGTCACGTTTCAGTGCTTCATTGATCAGTGGTTCATATTTCTGAATACAGGTCTTTAATTTTTTTAAGGCATCCAGCCTTTTTTCTACCGGTAAAGTGGCACCTGTGTAAAAATAGCTGCGTTGTTTCTGAACGATTTCTTTAATTTCTGTTTCTGTCATAATACATTATTTCCTTATATAATATAGATATCAGGTAACTATTGAGAGTCTGCAGGTTCCTGTATTTTGATATTTTTATAAAAAACGCTTTGCAGGATAGAAGAATATTAACAGTTACTTCTCAGCTTCTGAGGTATTTTCCTTGGAAGTCAGAGACATCAGCATGTAATAAAATTTCTCCAGTTCGGAGGCATCCATAAGCTTCGGCACAGGATACAGAGGATTGGCCTCTTTATCTGCATAATGGGAAAGCTTGGGGATATCTGTTTCCTGAATTTCTTTTACAATATTTACGATTCCAAATCGCTCTTTCATCTCTTCAATTGCCCGGATAAAAAGCTCTGCTGCTTCATGGTCCGGCGTATTTTTGTCTGCAAGTCCTGCTGCAATGGCAAGTCTGTGGAGCTTTTTGTCAATGCAGGAACCATATTCCCGAAGTACCAGCGGCAGCAGAATGGCATTGGCAAGTCCATGGGGAACGTTGTACTGTCCGCCCAGAGAGTGAGCGACTGCATGAACATATCCTACATAGGATTTGGTAAAAGCACAGCCTGCATAGAAGGAGGCGTGGAGCATATTTCGTCTTGCATGAATATTATCGCCATGCTCATAGGCAATATCTATATTTTCAAAAATCAGTTTTACCGCTTTTAATGCATCCCTGCGTGTATCAATGGTGGTGGAATTGCCGATATATGCCTCCACTGCGTGAGTCAGGGCATCCATACCTGTAGTTGCGGTGATAAATGGGGGCAGGCTTAAGGTAACCTTGGGATCCAGCACTGCATAGCGGGGAATCAGCGGGAAATCGTTGATCGCGTATTTGTATCTGGTGTCTGCATCTGTGATCACAGCGGCGAGAGTGGTCTCACTTCCTGTTCCGGCAGTGGTTGGAACTGCCATGAGAAGGGGAAGCTTCTTATGTACCTTCAGGATTCCCTTCATCTGAGCCAGAGACTGATTGGGTTTGACCGCACAGGCACCGACTGCCTTGGCACAGTCCATGCTGGAACCGCCGCCGAAACCGATGATGGCATCACAGCCTTCTTTATGGTAAAGCTCCAACGCCTCGCGGACATTGACAGTAGTAGGGTTGGCAACTGTTTTATCATAAATGGTATAGGGGATACCGGCCTCCTTTAAAGCTTTTTCCAGTCTTCGGGTAAGTCCAAGCTTCATGATACCGCCATCTGTAATGATCAGTACATGAGTACATTTGTGGCGCATGATGATTTCAGGGAGTTCCTTGACGCTTCCTGCGATTTTAGGTTTTCTGTAAGGTAAAAAGGGAATTGCAATGTGAAAAGCTTTCTGAAAAGCCCTGCAATATATTTTTCTGAGAGTGTTCATGGATAATTCCTTTCCTGGGGGCAGCCTGCTGTTTTGCAGACTGCCGGACAGCAGTTACTTCAGAAAAAATATAACAAGGTAAAAAAGAAAAGTCAATATATTTTGATGTTCAAAATTTATCTTTGGTAAAAGAGCTTATTCCGAGACATACGAGCCAAAATTCCATTGCCGCAGGCAATCTGGAATGAATTTTGGCTACGTTACTGTGAACGGAGTGAACAGTAACGAACATATCCATAAAATTTTACAAAACTACGAAAATCAGTTGACAATGGAGTAAGTTTATACTAACCTAAAGTTAGCGAAGTATAACAATATTGTAAAACAGCAGTGTTATTATATTAAAGAATTAAAGAAATTTGCTCCACAGGAAGTGGATATGAGGGAGGAATGAAAAAATGTTTCTGCAGATACAGGGAATTCAGAAGTCTTTTGGTGCAGGGGACAGCCGGGTGGATGTGCTTAAAGGGCTGGATCTTGACATTGAGAGAGGAGAGTTTTGTGTGCTTCTGGGTCCGTCTGGTTCCGGTAAGTCTACGCTTCTGAATATTATCGGTGGGATTGACAGTGCAGACGAGGGAAATCTGGTCATAGACGGGGAGCGTCTGGCAGATATGTCGGAGAAGAATCTGTCTTTGTACAGGCGTAAGCATCTGGGATATATTTTTCAGATGTATAATCTGATCCCCAATCTTACAGTGCGGGAGAATATAGAGGTGGGAGCCTATCTCAGTGATAAGCCTCTGGATGTAGATGAACTGCTCCATACGCTGGGAATCTATGAGCACCAGAGAAAGCTTCCCAATCAGCTTTCCGGCGGTCAGCAGCAAAGGACTGCCATTGGCAGAGCCATTGTAAAGAATCCGGATATTCTTCTTTGCGATGAGCCTACAGGAGCCCTGGATTATAATACCTCCAAGGAAATCCTGAAGCTGATCGAGACGGTAAACCAGAAATACGGCAACACCATCGTCATGGTAACGCATAACGATGCCATCAAAGATATGGCTGACCGGGTGGTGAAGCTTCGCGATGGGATGATCCGCAAAAATTACCTCAATGAGCATAAGATCCCGGCAGCAGAGCTTGACTGGTAAGGAGGCATATGATGAAAAATCCTTTACGCAAACGTCTGCCCAGAGAACTGAAGGGAGAACTGGGCAAGTATCTGGTTGTATTTATCCTGATGGTTGCATCCATTGGATTTGTGTCAGGCTTTCTGGTTGCAGATAACAGTATGCTTATTGCTTACAATGAAGGTTTTGAGAAGTACAACATAGAAGACGGAAACTTTCGCACAGCAGAGCAAGTCCACAAAACCCAGAGAGAAGAAATAGAGGCGCTGGGTGTGAAGTTGTATGATAATTATTATGTGGAGGAACCTCTGGATAATGGAAGCACCATGCGTTTTTTTAAAAACAGGCAGCAGGTGGACAAGGTCTGCCTGATGAAGGGAGAGCTGCCTGCCAGGACAGGAGAGATTGCCATTGACAGAATGTATGCAGACAACAACAATCTGTCTGTGGGAGATACGCTCCGGAGCGGAAAAAGAACCTGGAAAATTACCGGCCTGGTGGCACTTTCCGACTACAGTTGCCTGTTTCAGAATAACAACGATTCCATGTTTGATGCTGTGAAATTTGGGGTTTCTGTTGTGACTGAGGAGGAGTTTGATTCTTTGGATCAGGAAAAACTGCAGTACAATTATTCCTGGATCTATGACGAAAAACCGAAGACAGAAAAGGAAGAGAAAGAAGTTTCCGAGGATCTGATGGAGGATATGGGAAAGATTGTCACACTGGAGGCTTTTGTACCCCGGTATCTGAATCAGGCCATTACTTTTACAGGGGATGATATGGGTGGAGACAAGGCCATGATGATCATGCTTCTTTATATTATTATGGTGATTATGGCCTTTGTATTCGGAATTACCATCAGCAATACGATACGGAAAGAAGCCGGTGTTATCGGTACCTTACGTGCGTCCGGATATACCAGACAGGAACTGATTCTTCACTATATGACACTTCCGGTGCTGGTTACTTTTGTGGGTGCACTGATCGGAAATATCCTTGGATACACTGTATTAAAGGATGTATGTGCAGATATGTATTATGGAAGCTATAGTCTTCCGACTTATGTGACCGTATGGAATGGGGAGGCATTTGGGCTTACAACTCTGGTTCCGGTAGTTATTATGCTGGTGGTAAATTACGGAGTGCTCAGACATAAGCTGAAGCTGTCACCGTTAAAATTCCTGCGCAGGGATCTGTCGGGAAGAAAGCAGAAGAGGGCAATTTATCTGAGTCCGAAGATGAAAATCTTTTCCAGATTCCGGCTTCGGGTGATTTTTCAGAATATGAGTAATTATATGGTTCTGTTTATCGGGATCCTGTTTGCAAATCTGCTGCTGATGTTCGGATTGCTGCTTCCTTCGGCACTGTCCCATTACCAGGTGGAAATCCAGAACAATATGCTGGCAAAATACCAGTATATGCTTCAGGTTCCGGTCAGCGCAGTAAGTGGAAATAAATTTGACGGTCTGATCTCTCTGCTGGAGTTTTATATGGATTCCAGAACAGACAATGAAGATGCAGAGGAATTTTCTGCTTATTCCCTGAATACACTGCCAGGAAAATATAAGAGTGAGGAAGTACTGCTTTACGGGATCGAACCGGACAGCAGGTATGTAACGATAGATTTTAATAATACAAAAGATAAAAAAGATGAAGCGGTGAATAAAGAAAAAGCAGATAACAAGAATACGGCAAATGCAGAAAAAGAAAGCGCAGCAGTTTATATTTCGAGCGCATATGCGGATAAATTCCTGCTTCATGTGGGGGATACCATCACTCTGAAAGAAAAATACGAAAAAGAGAAATATTCGTTTAAAATAGCAGGAGTTTATGGTTATACGGCTGCCTTGTGTGTGTTTATGCCCCGCAGTGAACTGAATGATATTTTTGATCTGGGAGAGGATTATTACAGTGGGTATTTCTCAGATACAGAGCTTACAGATATCAAGAGCCAGTATATAGGATCTGTAGTTGACCTTGATGCACTGACAAAGATCTCCAGACAGCTGGATGTATCCATGGGAAGTATGATGGGTATGGTAAACGGATTTGCCATTATGATCTATATGGTACTGATCTATCTTCTTTCCAAGATCATTATCGAAAAAAATGCCCAGTCTATTTCAATGGTAAAAATCCTGGGCTATACAAATGGCGAGATCAGCAAGCTATATATTATGTCCACGTCTTTGGTGGTGGTGTTCTGTCTGCTTTTGAGTCTGCCGCTAGAAACAGTAATCATGAAAGTTCTGTTTCGGGAGATGATGCTGTCCAGTATTTCCGGATGGATCACGCTCTGGATCGACCCGATGATCTATGTGCAGATGTTTGCAGCAGGAATCATTACATACGGAATCGTTGCTTTGCTGGAATTTCGGAGAGTGAAGAAGGTTCCTATGGATGAAGCCTTAAAAAATGTCGAGTAGGACAAAATTTGATAAAAATTTGACATTATCTGGAATTTGTGATACGGTTACACAGGAAACTGTTAGAGCGACACGCTCTAGAGTGTGTTTGAAAAATAAAAATTGCACAAAACGCATGTTTTATTTCCCTTTTTCATGATAAAATAAAGAAAAAGGGGTGTTCACTATGTTGAGACGATATGAGTTGACTGATGAAGAATGGCTTCGCATTGAACCTTTATTACCTCCTGAAAATACTGGAAAACAAGGACGTCCAAGGAAAGACAATCGTATCATTATGAATGGAATTGTATGGCTTGCACGTAGTGGGGCACCTTGGCGCGATCTTCCTGAACGTTATGGTTCATGGAAAACTGTCTATAGCCGATTCCGAAAATGGATCGATGATGGTATCCTTGATAATATTTTCCGTATTTTAAGTCTTGAAGCAGAATTGGAAGAATTATCCATTGATGCTTCTATTATCCAGGCGCACCAGCATAGTGCCGGTGCAAAAAAAGGGGACCTTCAAATGAAATCGGGCATAGCCGTGGAGGAGCCAGCACCAAAATCCATGCGGCAGTAGATGCCTATGGATATCCAGTTTATTTAATGATCAGTGAGGGACAGCGTAATGATATCAATTATGCAATCCCTTTGCTCGATCAAATTGAAATAAACGGAAGCAATGTGTTAGCTGACCGAGGATATGACAGTAATAAATTACTTGATTATGTGTACGCCCGCGGTGGAGAGCCAACCATTCCATCCCGAAAGGGAGCTAAATTTGAACGTCATTGTGATTGGTGGTTATACAAAGAACGCCATTTAGTAGAAAAGTATTTTCTGAAATTAAAAGCATTCCGACGAATCGC
>UMCU01006247.1_pt1 | contig 8311 bp, 8 predicted proteins | sample 1964331 | NCBI WGS metagenome assembly UMCU01 (sample SAMEA4835978, study PRJEB28245) | human gut metagenome | biome: gut microbiome; material: fecal sample | place: Denmark | collected 2008
CGGGAGGTTGAGAGTTCGAGTCTCTCCCTCGCTACTTGTTAAGACTTGCAGTTGTTGCAGGTCTTTTTGTTATAAATAGTTACGAAACAGAAAGGGATAAGCATGATAAGACCTAAAATAGGACTTGACTGGGATGATGTGACAGCCCCATTCAACAGCATAGCCATAGATATGGCAAACAAAAAATATAATATCACCCCACCGCTTGAACTGGAGGATATAGATTCCTGGGAGAATACCGGCAGAGCCTCTGTCATAAAGGAATTTTACCGGGATAATACACTTTACGAGAGGCAGAAGCCTACGGAAGAGACAAAGCGGATGATAAGAAAGCTCATGGATATCGGAGAGGTATATTTTATCACGGCGGTGGCACCGGGCTTCATGGGAGTGAGGGCGAGCCAGATAATGGAGGCATTTCCTGATTTCCCGACAGAAAATATCATACTTGGCAATGCAAAAAATCTCGTGCAGTTTGATATAATTTTAGATGACGCCATACACAATGTGCTTGAGACACCGGCCACGTATCCCGTGCTCATGCGAAAGCCGTGGAATTCAAAAATGACAGGACTTTTATCTGTTAATAATATCACAGAGTTTGTATATCTCGTGGAGCAGATAATAAATGCGTCATTATATAGAAATAAAAATATAAAGAATCCGTCAGTTGTGGCGCTTGTCGGACCATCAGGCTCAGGAAAAACAGCGCTCTCAGACAGCCTGTGCGCCATGGAGCAGTTTGAGAATCCGAAAACATACTGTACCAAGCCCGGAGATAAGCATAGGTACCTGACGGAGGAGGAGTTCAATGCACAGGATTTCTTTGAAAAGACAAGATACGCAGGAATACAGTATGGCACCAAAATGGAGGATATAGAGGCGGTGCTTGCAAAGGGACACTTTGTCGTGATGCCGCTTGACATGTGCGGCGCCATTGCCATGAAGCGCCATTTTCCTACTGTTATAGTGTATGTGGCACGTGATAAGGAGCTTTTAATCCGGGATATCATAGAACAGGATTACTCAATAGAAGAAAAGACACTGCGTATTCTGTCGATAGATGCAGAGAAACGCAACCGCCAGATATGTGATTATGCAGTAAATAACATGGATGTTGGTGCAGCTACTAGAGAGCTTTCTGATGTTTTGGAAAACAATTGCTTATAAAATATATTTATAGCAAGCTCTTAGTTATAAGTATTAACACTTTTCCTAGAAAGATGATATGATATGATTAGTTCAAGGGAACAGCATCCCGGAATTAAAATTAAAAACAAATAACATTAACATATCATTAATAGGAGGATATTAATATGAGCAAGAAACATTATGCAGACAGAAATTTAAAATTTGAGACATTACAGTTACATGTAGGACAGGAAACACCTGATCCGGTTACAGATGCGAGAGCAGTTCCAATCTACCTTACTTCATCATATGTGTTCCATAACAGTGAGCATGCTGCAGACAGATTCGGACTCAGAGATGCAGGAAATATCTACGGCAGACTGACAAACCCTACAGAGGATGTATTCGAGAGAAGAATTGCAGCACTCGAGGGTGGCGTGGCAGCACTTGCTGTTGGTTCCGGAGCAGCGGCACTCACATATGCTTTCCAGGCAGTAGCACACGCAGGTGACCATATCGTTGCAGCAAAGAATATCTACGGCGGTACATACAATCTCTTGGCACACACACTTCCTGATTACGGAATTGAGGCTACATTCGTAGATCCATTCGATTATGATGGAATCAAGGCTGCTATCAAAGAGAATACAAAAGCTATTGAAATCGAGACACTCGGAAATCCAAACTCAGAGGTAGTAGATATCGAAAAAATTGCAAATATCGCTCATGAGGCAGGAATCCCACTTATCGTAGATAATACCTTTGCTACACCATATCTTGTTCGTCCGATTGAGTACGGTGCTGATATCGTGGTTCACTCAGCAACAAAGTTCATCGGTGGACACGGAACAACAATTGGTGGAGTTATAATTGACAGCGGTAAATTCGACTGGACACAGAATGATAAATGGCCATGGCTTGTAGAGCCAAACGTATCATACCACGGAGTAAGCTTTGCAAAGGATTGCGCACCGGCAGCATTTGCGACATATATCAGGGCAATTTTACTTCGTGATACAGGAGCAACAATTTCACCTGTTCATTCATTTATCTTCCTGCAGGGACTTGAGACACTTTCGCTTCGTGTGGAGCGTCATGTTGAGAATGCACTCAAGGTAGTTCAGTACTTAAAGGATCAGCCACTCGTAGAGAAGGTTAATCATCCATCTATTTCAGAGGATAAAGCGCAGCAGGAGCTTTACAAGAAATACTTCCCTAACGGAGGCGGCTCTATATTTACATTCGAGATTAAGGGTGGAGCAAAGGAAGCACAGAAATTTATTGACAACCTTGAGCTTTTCTCACTGCTTGCAAACGTAGCTGATGTTAAGTCACTTGCTATACATCCGGCTTCTACCACACACTCAGAGTGCAATGAAGCAGAGCTCTTAGATCAGGGCATCAAGCCAAACACAATCCGTCTTTCAATCGGAACTGAGAATGTGGATGATATAATTGAGGATCTTGATGAGGCATTTAAGGCACTTGCAGAGTAAACGGTTTTGTATGATAAATACTCCTTAAACGAATAAATAGTGATCATTATAAAAGGAATCGGAAAATATTAATCCGGTTCCTTTTATTGTGCCATGAAATATCATGGATTGGATTTTTTCGCGAACATCTTGACAACCTTTTAACAATTATTGATATTCGAGAAAAATAAGTATATTATAGTCAGTGGTGTGAAACCAGATATAGTTTTAAATAATAAATAATATACATAAAGGAGACATTATCATGTTTGGATTTGGTCAGTTAATCGAAATATTAAAGAAAGACCCAAAGAAAATCGTATTCACAGAGGGAGAGGATCCACGTATCCTTGAGGCAGCTTCGCGTTTACTTGCAAGCAACTTTTTACATCCTATCCTTGTCGGAGATCCTGAGAAGATTAGTGCAAGCGCTGAGAAGAGCGGTTTCAATATCCGTGGAGCAGAGATTATAGATCCTATGAACTTTGACCGTATGGATGAGATGGTTGAATTATTCTGCGAGCTTCGTAAGAGCAAGGGTGTTACACCGGAGCAGGCTAAGGGAATTCTTTCATCAGCTAACTACTTTGGAACAATGCTTGTAAAGATGGGTATCGCAGACTCACTTCTCGGAGGAGCTACATACTCAACAGCAGATACAGTTCGTCCGGCATTACAGCTTATCAAGACAAAGCCTGGCAACACAATCGTATCTTCATGCTTTATCCTTGTTCGTCCATCTGCAACAGGTGAGAATGAGGTGCTTGCAATGAGCGACTGTGCTATCAATATCCATCCAACAGAGGACGAGCTTGTTGAAATCGCAGGAGAATCAGCAGAGTGTGCTAAGATCTTCGGTATCGATCCAAAGGTTGCATTCTTAAGCTACTCAACACTTGGCTCAGGAAAGGGCGAGGATGTTGACAAGATGAGAAACGCAGCTCACAAGGCAAGAGAGAAATATCCAAATCTTCCAATCGAGGGAGAAATCCAGTTTGACGCAGCAGTTGCACCACGTGTAGCCCGCACAAAGTGCCCGCAGTCTGAGGTTGCGGGTCATGCAAATACATTTATCTTCCCTGACATCAACGCAGGAAATATCGGATACAAGATTGCACAGAGACTTGGTAATTTCGAAGCATACGGCCCAATCCTTCTTGGACTCAATGCTCCAATCAATGATCTTTCTCGTGGATGTAATGCAGGAGAGGTTTACTCAATGGCTATCATCACTGCAGCACTTGCATAAGCATTTAATGGACTATTCCCATTTTAATAAAGACCGCTCCGGTTTGTCCGGGGCGGTCTTTTATTTGAAAAAAGTTACTGAAAATAATATCTTGGCGCAACAGAAGAAATAAGGTATACTATAGTTAAAAACTAAAATACAGAGCAATGACAGTTGACAATAACATGAGGTGTTGTATCTGATAGAAAGAGAGACGATATATGAGAGTAGGAATGGGCTATGATGTGCACAAGCTTGTTGAGGGCAGAGATTTGATTTTAGGAGGAGTGAAGGTTCCGCATACACTCGGGCTTTTAGGTCATTCGGATGCCGATGTACTGTTGCATGCGATAATGGATGCACTCTTGGGTGCAGCGGCACTTGGAGATATCGGAAAGCATTTCCCGGATACAGACCCGGCATATGAGGGTATTTCGAGTCTTAAGCTTTTGGAGCATGTGAGAGACCTCATTGCAAAAAAAGGCTATGTGATAGAAAACATAGATGCGACAGTAATTGCACAAAAGCCGAAGCTTCGTCCGTATATTGAGCAGATGGAGCAGAATGTGGCTGATACGCTGCAAATCGCAAAGGAGCAGGTAAATATAAAGGCGACGACCGAGGAGTGGCTTGGTTTTACAGGCCGCGAGGAGGGGATTGCATCACAGGCAATCTGCTCACTTACAGGTCTCTATGAAGCAAGTATGCAGGTCGGAGGCGGATGCAGCGGCTGCGGGGGCTGTCAGGCCGATTGATTTGAATATATAGGGAAAACATGCTAAAATAAAAAGATAGTTATAAATCATCCAAAAGGAGATATAAATAATGGAGAACAATTTCAAGTTTTACAATACACTCACAAGACAGATTGATACTGTTGTTCCGCGTGTTGACGGCAAAATCGGCATGTATACATGTGGACCTACAGTTTACCATTTTGCACATATCGGAAATATCCGCTCATACATCATGGAGGATGTGCTCGAGAAAGCACTTCGCTATGTGGGCTATGATGTAAAGCGTGTCATGAATATCACTGATGTGGGACATCTCTCAAGCGACGGAGATACCGGAGAGGACAAGATGCTAAAGGGCGCAAAGCGTGAACACAAGAGCGTCATGGAGGTGGCAAAGGAGTACACGGATGCCTTTTTTAAGGATTTTACAGCCGTACACAACAGAATGCCTGATGTCGTAGAGCCTGCAACCAACTGTATTCCGGAATTCATCCATATGGTGGAGGTGCTTATCGAGAAGGGCTATGCCTATTTTGCCGGAGGCAATGTATATTTCGATACATCAAAGCTTGATGATTATTTTGTGTTTTCTTCAGCAGTAGAGAAGGAACAGCTTCAGGTTGGAGTGCGAGATGATGTCGAGGAGGATGTAAACAAGAAGAATAAAAATGATTTCGTACTCTGGTTTACACAGTCTAAGTTTGAGGACCAGGCTCTTAAATGGGACAGCCCATGGGGCGTCGGATACCCGGGATGGCATATAGAGTGCTCATGCATCAGCATGAAGCATCTCGGAGAGTACGTGGATATCCACTGTGGCGGTGTGGACAATATTTTCCCACATCACACCAATGAGATTGCACAGTCAGAGAGCTATTTGGGACACGACTGGTGCAAGTACTGGTTCCATGTCAATCACTTAAATGACAGAGCCGGCAAGATGAGCAAGTCGAAGGGTGCAATCCTCACAGTTTCGGTGCTTCAGGAGAAGGGCTATAATCCGCTTGCCTATAGATTCTTCTGCTTACAGTCACACTACAGAAAGCCTCTTGAGTTTTCGTTTGATGCGCTCGACAATGCAGTTGCGGCATACAATAAGATTGCAAAGCGTGTGGCAGAGCTTAAGGATGAGGGTGATATAGATGAGACAGCTTTTGCTGACTTTAAGAAGAAATTTACTGATGCAGTTTCAAATGATCTGAATACATCAATGGCTATAACCATAGTGTATGATGTGCTTAAGGCTGATATCTCAGACAGGACAAAGCTTGCACTTATCGATGACTTTGAGCAGGTGCTTGATCTGGGACTTAGGGAATCAGGAAAGGCCTTACTTGAGGCATCGTCATCTGTAGACAGTGAGCTTGAGGCATTTATCAATGATAAAATTGCAGAGCGTGCAGCCGCTAAAAAGGCAAAGGATTTTGCGACAGCCGATGCCATAAGAGATGAGCTTCTGGCAAAGGGGGTTGCCATAAAGGATACCAGAGAGGGAGTAAAATGGGAGCTTGTATAGTATGAAGATAGACTCATATATTAAGGAACAGTTTGGAATAAAGGATGTTGATATAAGGACATACTCGCCGCTTACACTTGCATATATCGGTGATGGCATATTTGATATTGTCATCCGCTCAGTTGTGGTGGGAAAAGGCAATACAAAGGCAAATCTGCTTCATAAGCACACAAGTAATATAGTAAAGGCACATACGCAGGCTCTCATGATAGAGGCACTTTTACCTCATCTGACAGAGGAGGAGAGTGATGTGTATCACAGGGGACGCAATGCCAAGTCACCTTCCATGGCAAAAAACGCTACAATGGCTGATTACAGGAAAGCTACAGGGCTTGAGGCGGTCATGGGCTATCTTTATCTGAAGGATGATTTTGAGAGGGTTGTCTCACTCACTAAGCTTGGAGTGGAGCTTTTAGGAATTGAAATATAGCACAAAATAAGAGGAAAATATGGATAACAACAATAAAGAAAAATTTCATGAGAATTATATAGAGGGCAGGAATGCTGTGCTAGAGGCTTTCCGCTCGGGAAAGACAATAGATAAGCTTTTTGTGCTTGACGGCTGTCAGGACGGACCAATAAAGTCAATCACAAGAGAGGCCAGAAAGCATGATGCAATCATAAACTATGTTGCAAAGGAAAGACTTGATCAGATGTCTGAGACAGGCAAGCATCAGGGTGTCATTGCAGTTTCAGCAGCATATGAGTATGCCGAGGTTTCGGACATACTGGAAAATGCCGAAAGAAAGGGCGAGCCGCCTTTTATCATCATACTTGACGGTATAGAGGATCCACACAATCTTGGCGCAATAATACGTACCGCAAATCAGGCGGGTGCACATGGCATCATCATACCAAAAAGGCGTGCAGTGGGACTTACTCCTACAGTGGCAAAGACGTCTGCAGGTGCGATAAACTATACACCTGTTGCCAAGGTTACCAATATCTCAAATACCATAAAGGAGCTTAAGGAAAAGGGTATGTGGTTTGTATGTGCTGATATGGGTGGCACTACCATGTATGACTTAAACCTCACAGGTCCTATAGGTCTTGTAATAGGCAATGAGGGTGACGGAGTCAGCAAGCTTGTAAAGGAAAACTGTGATATGACAGCTTCTATTCCTATGGTGGGCGATATTGACTCACTGAACGCATCGGTTGCGACAGGCGTGCTTGCATATGAGATAGTCAGACAGAGACTTAAGAGTGGAAAGTAGATTGCATGTCGCGGGATGAGTGGTGTGTATTATGAATTGTATATTTATAGAATAGGAAGCATATAGTGGAAGATTACAGCGCATATACGGATGAAGAGCTTATTATGAGGATTCATAATGACAAAAATGACCATGGTGACAACAATGAAATCATGGACTATATATTGGAAAAGTATAAGCCGCTTGTGCGTAAAAAGACGAATGCACTCTACCTGATAGGCGGTGAGAATGATGACCTTATTCAGGAGGGCATGATAGGCCTGTTTAAAGCGGTCAGAGACTATAAGAGCGACAAGGAAGCATCTTTCTACAGCTTTGCACAGCTATGCATCACAAGGCAGCTTAGCTCGGCGCTTGAGGCTTCAAACCGAAAGAAACATATGCCGCTTAACACATATATATCCTTTTCACAGAGTGACAGTGATGGTACAGAGTTTGAGGAAATGCTGCAAGATGATATTGCAAGTCCTGAGCAGCTTCTCATAGAGAAGGAAAAATTTAAGGAATTTAAGGAACAATTGTGGAATAAACTGAGTAATATGGAGAAAAAAGTGCTACAATTGTATCTGGAAGGAAATAATTATACATCGATAGCGCATATGCTTGGAAAATCAGATAAATCAATTGACAATGCACTATCCCGTATCAGACAAAAGCTAAAAAGAAAGTAGGTGAAGCTTGTTATGGAGTTTTCAAGAATAGGTGAACACACTATAAAATGTGTTATTTCAGAAGAAGAAATATATGATCTGGGATATACAATGGATGAAATTATGAGCAATGGCGAGCGCACCCAGGAATTCATGAACCAGATATTTGACATGGCTTCAGAAGAGTTTGGAACTGATTTTAATTCGGGAATCAAGACTGTGAGAGCAGATTTTTTGGCGGATCACACACTTTCTCTGACATTTTCTGAACACCCTGCTACTGAGGGCATGATGGAGCATCTTAAAGATATCGTTAATGGATTGCTTAATTCGCTGCCGGCCGAGGCTGCAGAGAAT